>Ga0228535_1001142_pt1 | contig 48038 bp, 43 predicted proteins | sample SJ1metagenome_FD_168457 | JGI IMG/M metagenome (GOLD analysis project Ga0228535, IMG submission 168457) | Enriched culture of PCE-dechlorinating microbial communities from Ithaca, New York, USA - SJ1 | ecosystem: Engineered > Modeled > Simulated communities (microbial... > Unclassified | place... | reverse complement strand
CCCATCCCGAACACGGAAGTTAAGCACCCTCACGCCGATGGTACTACGGTTAGCCGTGGGAGAGTAGGTAGCCGCCGGGCCTTCTTTTTTTCTCCTCTGCAACCCTCCCTTTGTGGAGGGCCTTTTTTTGGCCTTCCTATTGCAGTCAAATACGGATATACTTGCCCGAGGAGGCAATTGTGGCACTGATTCCTTTCAATAAACCTACGCTGCGACGAAAAGACATGGATGCTGTATTACAGACCATGGTTGATGAACGCATAGGTCCTGGTGAACGAAAGAATGCATTTCTCAAGCAATTTTGTGAGATGACCGGTGCCAAAGGCGGTATAGCCCTCCGTTCCTATGTCGATGGACTTAGATGTGCCTTGCAGGCTTGCAAGCTTGAGCTGAACGCAAAGATAGGGGTAAGCATACTCTCTCCATCCTGGTATCGATATGTAGTGGAATCTTTGGGCTATGAGCTTGTATGTGGAGACATCGATGCCGAGCATGGCTGTCTTTCCCAAAACGAGGCCGAGAGGCTCGTTGGGTTGGGTTGCAGTGTCTTGCTGGTACACCTTCCCATGTGTCAAATTCCTGTTTCTTGTGACTATAGGCAGCTGGGAGTGCCCGTCATCGAGGATATTACACAAAGTCTGGCTAGTGAGTATGAAGAACAAAAAGCAGGTACGTACGGTGACTTGATTCTCTGTGCCTTTGAAGAGGATTGCATCGTCAGCACCGCAGGCGGTGCCGTTCTCGCGTATACCAAGGAACCGTATCAGGCAGCAGTGAAAGCATTTGAATCAGAGTTGCGTCCGTATATCGAACTGCCTGACATGAATGCAGCGCTGGGTATGATTCAGCTTGCCACATTGCCCGAGCAATTGGTCAAACGTCGTGAACTCTATACACTTTTTGCAAAATCGCTGCTGAAGACATCACATAGGGTTTTCGGTATCGGAAACATTGATTTCCAACCCAACGGGTACGGTTTTTGCGTAGCATTGGACAGTCGGCCCGAGGATGCCATAAAATTTGCCAACAAGTATCAGGTATCAGCTAAGAAAACCTTCACCGATACGCTTGCCGCACAGGCTGACGATCGCTTCGACCTCTATCCAAAAGCCATACCGCTCTATCTGAGAGCCATTACCCTGCCCCTGTATCCGTTTCTCAAACAGTCCGAAGTTGAACTGTTGATGAAAGTCATTTCTCACTTGAGCTAAGGAGTCAACCATGGAAGAGAGGCCTGTACGGCATGTACTGATCATAGCGAATTGGGGGAAAACAGCTTCCCATTCACTTTCGCAAACCATCGCCGAATACCTTGCCCGCAAGGGTATTACGAGCAAGGTGTTCCGTACCAACGCTGAAAATGAACCGCTTGAAGTGCAGGATGGAACCGATTTGGTCATCTGCCTCGGCGGTGATGGAACAGTCCTCTATTGTGCCCGTTATCTCCAGGACCTCGGTATTCCCATTCTTGCCATCAATCTGGGAACGTTCGGATTCATCACCGAGATATCGGTTGATGAGTGGCAGGAGGCAATCGAGTTCTATCTGTCGGGGAAGAATTGCATCAGCAGGCGTTTGATGATTCGCACTGCAGTCCTTCGAGACGGTGTCAAAGTCTTTACAGGCCATGGGCTGAACGAGATGGTGGTATCCTCCAGCGGCATCAGCAAGGTCATAAGCATGGCGCTTCGCATCGGCGACACCGATGCAGGTTTCTTCCGCTCCGACGGCATGATCATTGCGACACCCACAGGCTCGACCGGCTACAGCTTGGCGGCCGGGGGGCCGATCCTCGATGTCGACCTCTCATCGCTTATCATCACTCCCATCTGTCCCTTTACCCTTTCCAATCGTCCGTTGGTCGTCAGCGGAGAATCAAGGATAACCCTGACTATTCCCAAGGGGCAGCGAACTGGCCTTGTCCTTTCGCTGGACGGTCAGCAAACCTTTCCATTGATGGAAGATGACGTGATAGTAGTGGAGAAGTCACGCAGTAAGGCGCTCTTGGTCACAAGCGAAAGGCGTAATTTCATAGAAGTACTCCGTGATAAACTGAATTGGTCAGGAGGAGGCCTCCATGCTTGAACGGCTAGAGATTCATCACTACGCACTCATTGAAGACAGTGCCATCGAATTCTCCGAGGGATTCAGCGTCATTACCGGTGAAACCGGAGCCGGTAAATCCATAATATTAGGAGCTTTATCGTTGATGCTCGGAGAAAAAACCGAGGTGCAGTCGATCAGAAGCGGTTGCGATTCCGCCACCGTCAGTGCCTCGTTCCATATTGCAAAGCAGATGGGAGCCCATCTGGCGGCCTACCTTGCAAAAGAGGAGCTGGAGCTGGAAGACGACACCCTGGTGGTAAGCAGGACCATCAAAAGCAACGGCCGCTCCTCCATCTCAATCCAAGGAAGGCTTGCCACCCGGTCCGAGCTTTCCCTCATCACCAGCGAGTTGCTCGACATCAGTGCACAAAGAGATCATCAAAGTCTCTTATCCACCTCACATCAGCTTTCCGTTCTGGATGCCTTCGGCTCTTGTGAGGCTGAAAAGGCGGCCTACAAACGCGCGTATGAACAGTACCAGAACCTGAAATCCGAACTTGAGAGCACGAAAGCTCAGGTGGAGGCTGCAAAACGTGAATTGGACTACCTCGGTTATGCCGTCGATGAGATAGAGAAAATCAACCCAAAGCCTGCAGAGGATGAGGAAATCGCCAGCCAAGTGCAGCTCATCGCCTCATTCGAGCACATCCATGAGGCCCTGAGCCAGGCCGTCTCGCTGTTGCACGGAAATGAACAAGGGCTGAGCACGATCGCGTCCCTGTATCAAGTGAAAACCCAGCTCGCACTTGCAAGCAAGGCCGATTCCTCGTTGCAAGTCCTTGGGGAACGACTGGAGAGTGCATCCATAGAAATCGAGGACATCTATGAAAGTGTTCGCGACTACCTTAACGGCATGACCTACAGCGAGGCCGAGCTGGACCGCCTGCAGAGCCGCCTCGCCCAACTGCAACGGTTGAAAAAGAAATACGGTCCGAATCTGGAAGCTGTACACTCCTTCCTTAAGCAGAGCAAGGAGAAACTCTCCTTGTCAGAACAAGGGGAAATTGTGTTGAGCAAGTTGGAGAAGCAGATAAAACTTGCCTATGAGAAACTTATGCAAGAAGCCCTTCTTCTTCAGGACAAGCGCAAAAAAACTGCATTGCTGCTTTCCCGTGAAGTGGAAACCAAGCTACGAACCTTGGGAATGAAGGAAGCCGTATTTGCTATTGCCTTCAGCCAAACAAGCCCGACTTCAAACGGAATCGATGAGGTCAGTTTTCAGATTTGTGCAAACCCCGGTCTTGAGATGCGTTCGATCAAGGATGTTGCAAGCGGAGGGGAACTGAGCCGTATCATGCTCGCGGTCAAGACATCCCTTGCCCAAAGTGATGCCGTACCCACCTTGATTTTTGACGAGGTGGATGCCGGAATCGGGGGTAGTGTGGCACTGTCGGTGGCTGAGCAGCTAAAGAAGCTGGCATCGACGCACCAAGTCATTGTCATCACCCACCTCGCTTCCATTGCAAGCAAGGCCAATCATCATCTGGTGGTGAGCAAGGACATCCGCAACGGGATGAGTTACTCAACCATCACAGCGGTCGCCGACGGCGAGCGGCAAAAGGAAATTGCCCGCATGCTCAGTGGTGATGATACCAGTCAGGAGAGCCTGGGGCATGCACGAAAACTTTTGGAGAAAGGAAACTGAGTATGGAGTATTACCAAACCGAGAATGGGTTTGCCTATGGAAAGCCTCCGGTGGCACGCGTGGTGGCCCGGAGATCGGGCAGTAATAAGATCATAATCGATCACACCTACGTTTCGACTGAGCTCAGAGGGCAGGGTATTGCCCGCATCCTGGTGATGCTTGTAGTCGAGCAGGCGCAGAAAGAGGGACGATCCATCGTCCCCCTGTGTTCCTATGCAGCGAGGGTGCTCAATGAAAAGCCCGAGCTATCGGCTTTGATTACATCCCTGTAATCGTGATATCGAAGTTCAATACGTTACCCAACGCATTGATCAAATCGACATCGGTTGACTCCGGCAGCGGCTTGAGCATGCTTACATACGGATATACTGCATCCTGGATGGCCGTCAGATCGGGTTGGAATCCACGCTCGCGGATGATGCCAAGAAATTCCAGGACGAACCGACTGTTTTGATCGTACAAGCCGTAGCTCTGGATTTTCTCCGCCATCGAACCCATCTCATTGTCGAAAATGCTCTTGATCAATTCGAGATCGGGTTGTTTCCCATACTTCACAAAGAAATCGAGCATCAGGATGAAATCCTTCTTGAATTCATCCCACATTGCCAGCGTTCCGAACATGAAGAGATTTTTAATCGCCTGCAAGGACGAGCCGATCAGCTCCTGATACAGGGAACCCATCGGCAGATAGGGAATGTTTGTGGCCAGGCTTGCATAGTGGTACAGATTCTTGGAAAGTTGTTTGATCTGGCTTTGGTCGATCGTGCAGACGGTTCGGTCGATTTGGTCGAACAACTCATCACGCATTCTCAAATCGATGTCCTCATGATCCAGATAGTAGGTTTGGACTTCGGTAACGCTCGAACCTTGGATTGTAATCGAGTACTCCAGTTGCATGGTGTCAGGATGCAGATCGACGGCTGCACACTCATAGCGTACCAGTGATTGCTTGTTAAGCAAAACCAGGCTGACACTGTTGTCGCTGTTCAGGGTATAGGACTCAAGTTGGAAGTAGCCATAGGTTGTCTTGTGGTCGATGGTGTTGGCGATTCGGCGATTCAAGGTAAAGTACAGGGCGGCCTCGACTTCACCTCTGAGCAGTTGCAGGCTCTCCATTGCGATGGTTTGGCCGTTGCCGTCCTGCTTCCGGTTTGCCTTTGCCTTGCCCAGATCGTCCAGCAGGTTGAGCATCAGCTCATCACCGGAGAATCGCTGACAGAGCTGGACCGCCATCAGGGCGTAGGTGATGTTCTGCCTGGGCTCAAGACCGGCAAGATCGTTGAAGAACCAGCCGCAGCTTGTGTAGGCAAAGTGTTTGTACTTCTGTGCCAGCAACAACTGCGCCAATTGCTCCATTACCTGATGATCGTCGGTGTATTGTGTCAGGAAGGAATCCATGTCCATTTGTTCGGAAGCGACCGGGGCAAATGCATGCAAAAGCGAAAGAGGCTCGGATTTGGGGCCTAGCAGGCGCTTGACTTCAGCATTGAAAATGACGTCTATATTGCGGCTGAGGTTGTCAAACGCCTTGCGCAGCGGAGTTCTCCACTTTTGGTTCCAACTCTCGTCGCCACCGGTGTGGCATCCACAGTCACGGTACCAGCGGCTGACTCCGTGCGAGCAGGACCAACTGGTTCCCTTCTCCTCTTCTCCTTCGTGCAGATGGGCCCATTCGGTTGCCGGATGGGTTGCCAAATGGGCTGCATAGTTGGTGAACGTGAAATCATCACGGTCCTCTACTTTCTTGATGAGGGCTGCCAGAGCCATGTCACCATACGGCTCGTGATGGCCGTAAATCTCACCGTCGGTGGCCGTGTGGATGAGCTGTGCCTTATCTGCATTCTTGATGGCAAGCAGCCGATCATACAACTGGTCTGCATCCCGGAGGAAGTGACCGAAACTGATTCCTTCAGCCATCCGGTGGTTGTAAAAGAAAGCATTGATGGACTTTCCGGTTTTTCCCTGCAACAGGAAGGGCCTGTCATACGGGGCGGGGTTTCCGTTCAATTCCTGGATGCTGGATTCATCCTTGGAAATGGCACGGCACTGCCAGGGAGAGAGGATGACAAAGCTGACTCCGCTCTCTGCAAGCAGATCTACGACCATGGGATTGATGGCTGTTTCAGACAGCCAGAGTCCCTTGGCATCCCTTCCGAATCGTCGGCTGAAATCATCCAACCCCCATAGGATTTGTGTTCTTGCATCCTCTTTGGTGCAGAGAGGAAGGATGGAGTGGTTGAAAGCCTGGGCGATGGCATTGCCGTAACCAAGCCTTTCTACACTGTGGCGGTCGGCCTCAAGAATCAGGTTGTATGTCTCAGGATGTTCTTTTTGCATCCATGAGAGCAGGGTGGGGCCGAAGTTGAAGCTCAGGTACTCATAGTTATTGGTCATGCTCAATATTCTGCGGAATGCCGAAAGATAACGGGAGTGGCTGTTTGCGCTGTAGCAATCAGCATGAATCCGTTCATTCCAATCAGGATACGGGCCGGCAGAGAGCTGCTTTCCAATAATTCCAGTCTGGGGATTCTCTCTCGGGGGCTGATAAAAGTGCCCATGCAGAATAAGTGAGGTCTTCTCTTGTTGCATTGTTTTCATATCGCAGGGTGAAGTATATCATAGCGAACAAATCGATAATAGATGCATCTTGCACTTTACTCCTTTCTGGTCGAGAATATGGTAGGAGGAGCTTATGAGCATTCATATTGTTGCAGATACAAAAAGCATCGCCCCTACCGTGCTGCTGCCCGGCGATCCGCTGCGGGCACGACATATTGCACAAACCTATTTGACCGATGTCACCCAATACAATGAAATTCGAGGAATGTTCGGATATACCGGCTATTGGCAGGGCAACCGGGTTTCTGTGCAAGGAACCGGGATGGGGATGCCGTCTTTCTCCATCTACGCCAATGAACTGATCGACTCGTATGGGGCCAAACGCCTTGTTCGTGTGGGAACCTGCGGGACCATGAGCGAAAAGCTTAAGCTCAAGGATATCCTGATCGCCCAGGCGGCTGATTGCGACAGCGCCATGAATACCAGTCGTTTCGGTTCCTATCAGTATGCTCCAACGGCTTCTTTTGAACTATTGCACAGGGCCTACGAACATGCAAAGGCCGCCGGTATCGGTTTTGCGGTAGGGAATGTGTTCACCAGCGACCAGTTTTACGACATGCACGGCGATCAAAAGAAACAGATTGCGCAATCGGTGGGGACGATGGCCATCGATATGGAGACGTGCGAGCTCTACACACTGGCCCATCTCAAAGGCGTCGAGGCTTTGACGCTGCTGACTGTCAGCGACTCCCTGCTTACCGGCGAACAGGTAAATCCAAAGGAGCGCCAGAGTACATTCAATGCCATGGTGGACATAGCCTTGCTCACGCTCTTCAGCTAAGGCCTTGTACTGCACGCTGTTGACTAAGACGATTGATTCTTTTACGATTAAGAGAAAGAACATCCGTCTGGATGCGTTGCGGGAGTAAGCATGATTCTCATCAATATTGATTCCTTGTCTACTACCGAGCTGCAGTACATCGCCCAACAAGAGGGCCTTGCTACCTGGCAGTCACTTGATCGTGAAGAGCTCATCGATGCCCTTGAGGAGGCTTTCGAAGATCAGGATGATGAAATACCTGCAGTCTTGAAGGGTAAGATCAACCGAAACCGATATTGCAACTCCCTTACCGATTACCGGGGTACCTTGCAGCACATCAATGGGCTTCCCGGGGTTGAGGAGCTTCCGGAGAGTTATTTCGATACATCGATCCATCTGTTGTTGCGCGACCCCCAATGGGCGTACGCCTACTGGTCGCTCTCCCCGTCGGCCCTGCACACGGTGTTCGGTGAGGAAGGGGAGCTGAATGGATCGCTGTTCCTACGGGTGCAGGAAACACAGCTGGACACCAAAGAGATCAAGACCTTTGACATCAGCATCAAAGGCGAGGATTCCCAGTGGAATATCAATCTGCCGAACATGGGATCATCCTATCTGGTGGACTTGTGTTACCGAGACCAAAAAGGCAACGAGATGTCCCTGGCTCAGAGCAAAAGCGTTGAGACATATCCTTCCTACTGGCAGAACAATGTAGAACAACTTGCTCTGGACGAAGACCTGTTTACCATTCACTTCTCGTCGCTGGTGACCAAGGAAGGGGAGATTGTAGACAATGCAGTGCTTCGTGATATCGCTCAAGTCTTGAGCAAGGGGGTGCTGTAATGCCCGTTAATTCCGTAGCATTCATCCTGAATGCCCACCTTCCGTTCGTACGTCATCCTGAATACCCCCGCTTCCTTGAGGAAGACTGGTTGTTCGAGTCCATCAGCGAGAGTTACCTCCCCCTGCTGAGAATGTTCAACAAGCTCAAGGCGGAGAAGATTCCCTTCAAGTTTACCATCAGTCTTTCCCCGACGCTTTGCTGCATGCTTGTCGACCCTGTTCTGCAGGAACGGTTCGTGCAGTATCTGGAACGGCTCATCGAGCTTGGAGAGAAGGAAGTCGAGCGTTGCGGCAAGGAACAACCGGAATTCCTGGAAATGGCCCGGTTCTACCTCGACCACGCCAAGCGAAACCTCTCCGATTATCAGGACATCTACCGCACCAACATCCTCGATGGCTTCAAGGCATTGGAGAGCAGCGGGCATCTGGAATTGATCACCACCGCTGCAACCCATGCATACCTGCCGCTCTACAAGGAGTATCCGACGGCCATCAATGCTCAGATCGAGCTGGGAGTCCAGTCGTTCCTCACCACCTTCGGACACCTTCCCAAGGGATTCTGGCTGCCCGAGTGCGGCTATTATCCGGGCCTTGAGGAGAACCTAAAGTACCATGGCATCTCCTGGTTCCAGACAGCGAGTCAGAGCATGTTGCTCTCCCCGGACAAGGTTCAGTACGGTGATTACCGTCCGGTACGCTGTCCCAACGGTGTGGCGGCCTTCCCCAGGGATTTCCAAGGAACCAGCTTGGTCTGGTCGAACACCAGCGGGTATCCGGCTGATAAAACCTACCGTGAGTTCTATCGCGACATCGGCTACGATTTGCCGATGGAGTATATCAAGCCGTATATTCATGAGCCGGCGGTACGTGTATTCACCGGCTACAAGTACTGGGCCATCACAGGTCATACCGACCAGAAGGTGCCCTATCAGCGCTCTGAAGCCCAGAAGAAAGTAGTCGAGCATGCACGCAATTTCATCTACAATTTGAAAAAGAAAGGTCGGCAGCTCTCTGCTGCCATGGATGCAGAGCCGCTTTACACCCTTGCCTACGATGCCGAACTGTTCGGGCACTGGTGGTTCGAAGGAATCGACTGGCTTGAACAGGTCATCCGTCTTGCAGCCGTCCAGGGTGAAGAGATTTCCTTGGTCACTCCATCGCTTTTCCTATCCAGGGAAGGGGCCGATCTCCAGACGGTCCGGCCGGCTTTCTCTTCCTGGGGTCAGGGAGGATACAGCGCAGTGTGGCTCGACGGATCAAATGCCTGGACCTATAGGCACATTCACAAGGCAATCGAGCGGATGGAGGAGCTGGCGGTCAGGTTCAACGATCAGATCAGCCTCAAGCAGCGGTTCCTCAATCAGGCTGCAAGGGAGGTCCTGCTTGCCATGGCAAGCGACTGGCCGTTCATCCTGTTCAACAAGAGCAGCACCGAGTATGCTCAGAAACGGGTACGTGATCACCTGAGGAATTTCAATGTCGTCTATGGAAATATGTGCAAGAACGCCGTCAACACCGAATGGTTGGTGAAGGCTGAGAAGCGCGACATTATATTCAGCGACATGGATTACAATATTTTCAATCCCGACAGATAAGTACCTTGTGCCTTTCCATTCAGCCCTTCCCGCACCGGGAAGGGTTCTTTTATGCGCTGTTTTCCCTGTGTTCTTGTAGGATAAGGCTTACACCTGTTAAGCAATGCAGGTGGATATTGTTGTGTTTGGAAGGTGAAACATGGAATTGGTTGGTTGTACTCTGGTGGTAAGGAGTGTACATTATTGGGTACAAGTGGGAAAAAATCCCAATATTGAGGAAATTAAGCAGGAGCAATGTCATGTTGACTGGTGAATTTTACAACACCATTGACGACAAGGGTCGCATTCTCATCCCCTCTCGGCTGCGTACAGCACTCGAGGGAGATGCCTTGTATGTGACCCGGGGCTTGGAAAATTGCCTGTGGCTGATGCTCCCCTCCGACTTTGAGAAACTGAAGAATACGATCATGAATGGGCCCGGTTCGATGTTCGATCGCAAGCTGCGAATTCTGCAGCGTGGAATGATAGCACCGGCGCAACTGTGTGAGTTCGACAAGGTGGGAAGAATCAACATCCCATCCAGCCTCAGGGAGAGCGTCGGGCTCGGCCTGAAAGAGGAGTCGGTATTGCTGGGAACCGGCAACTATCTGGAACTTTGGAACAAGAGCGAGTATGAGCGGTACCTGGCCTCGAGCATGTCCGAGTTCCTCGATGCCGCACAATCACTGAGTGAGATGATCAGGGAGGACCTGTAATGGAATACGTACACTATTCGGTCATGGCACAGGAAATCCTTCAGTATTTGGTCCCTCCCGCCGACAGCGAAGCGACCATGGTCGATTGCACCTGCGGTGAGGGCGGGCACACACACCTCTTCCTTTCGACCTATCCCATGCTGAAGGTCATCGGCCTCGATCGTGATGCAACCATACAGCAGAAGGCCATAGAACGGATGAAGGAATTCTCAGACCGTTTCATTCCAAGGAATATATGGTTCAACGACTTTTTCGACCAAGGCGAGGATCAGGTGTATGACTTGATTCTCTTCGACCTGGGTATTTCCAGCTTCCATTATGAAGAGTCGCAACGAGGGTTTTCGTTCCGCAAGGACGAGGTGCTCGATATGCGCCTTGATGAGAGTGCTTCCATCAGCGCCTTTGACGTGGTCAACGGATATCAGGAAGAACGGCTTGCCGATGTCATTTACAACTTCGGGGAGGAACGGTATTCGAGACGCATCGCCCGAGCCATTGTGGAACGACGCAAACTTACGAAGATCGCGACCAGCGAAGAGCTTGCCTCAATCATCTACAAGGCGGTCCCCGCCAACTATCGATACGGCCATATCCATCCGGCGACCCGGTCCTTCCAGGCCATCCGGATTGAAGTCAACCGGGAGCTCGACCGAATCGAGCCGGCATTGCGTGGTGCAATAAAGGCACTGAAGAGCAAAGGTCGCCTTGCTGTCATCAGTTTTCACTCCCTGGAGGACAGGCAGGTCAAATGGCTGTTCAAGGGGATGGCGGAAGGAGATGATCCTGCCATACGGATTTTAACCAAGAAACCCCTGGTCCCCACGGATCAGGAACGAGAGGAGAATGCGGCAAGCCGGAGTGCCAAGCTACGCATCATAGAAAAGCGCTAAAGGGGAGTGGGGTATGAGTAATGACTGGTATACTACTGATCTGAAGCAACGGCCGGTGCAAAAGCTGGGTCGGGCCCGATATGTGCAGCAGCTGGTCATAGTACTGATGCTGCTCTGTGTAATGGGTGCCATCTTCGTGCCCCTCTGGCAGAGGGGAGTAAACCGCTCTCTTGAAGTTGAATACCAGACGTTGCTTGAGAACCGCCAATCATTGGAAGAGCAACAGCAGGTACTGAAAGCCAGCATTTCAAGTCTTAGTATGCCCGAAGCTCTTATTCACGGTGCCTGGAGGGAAGACATCGCTTTCCAGCCGATCAAGGCTCAGGCCGTGGTACTGGTGGCAAGGAGCAATCCATGAGTGACTACCAGCATATCGATACCTGCCGTTTCACAGCCTCCTCCATCGCCCCCCTTATGAAGGCCGATTGCCTGAAGTCAGGGGGAACTAGTATTGCGAATGTACAGATCGATAGTCGCCAGTGTACCGAAGGTTCCCTCTTTTTTGCCTTGAAAGGCGAGAAAAACGATGGGTTTGCCTACCTTTCGGATGTTGCCAAGGCCGGGGCCGCTGCAGTCGTGGTTCCCAAAAGCCGGGCTCAAGAGGCCTCCAAACTTGTCAGCTGTCCAGTTCTTGCAGTGGATGACGTGCTTACCGCCTTGCATGATCTGGCCCGCAGGTACATGCAGCGTTTTCCCTCGATCAAAACAATCGGCATCACCGGCAGCTGCGGAAAAAGCACGACCAAGGAAGCGCTTTCGCGTATTACTGCCGTTTTGGGCTCGACTGCAAAGACTCCCGGAAACCTCAATAGTGAATACGGCCTGCCATTGAGCATGTTCGGTCTGCACGCCGGTACTCGCTACGGTGTATTCGAGATGGGTATCGATCATGTGGGTGAGATGGACAGGATGGTCGGCATTCTCAAACCCTCGATAGCCCTGCTTACCAATGTCGGTATCTCCCATCTGGAGAAAATGGGAAGCCAGAAAATAATCGCCGAACAGAAAGCCCGCATCTTCCACACCGGTATTGAAACCGGGTTTGTCAGCAGCAGCTGCAAGCATATCGATGTGATCGAGCGCGTTGCAGGTCGCCACTTGGTCCGTTACGATTCCAAGGATATTTCAGCCATCGATCTCGGCCTTGACGGCTGGATGATCACCTATGAGGGACATAGCTTTCACGTGAAGTCGGTGGGTCGTCACCTGCTTGAGGACGTGGTGGGAGCAATCAGTGTAGGGCGTTACCTGGGAGCAAAGGCAGGTGACATCGCCGAGGCTTTGGAAGGATTCGAACCGATGCACGGCCGCTCGTTCGTCCATCGAAGTGATGTAACCATCATCGACGACAGCTATAACGCCAGCCTCGATTCGACCAACAGCATTCTCACCTACCTGTCGGGACTCAGCTGGAAAGGTGCCAAGAAAGTGGTACTCGGACCGATGAAGGAGCTGGGAGCGCTTTCGAATCATGCCCATCGCATGGTGGCAAGAACTGTCGCCTCCTCGACATTCAATCAAACCTACCTCTATGGTGCTGAAATGGAAGAAGCCTCCCTGGAGTTGAAAAAACTGGGCTACCGCGGTTTAGTGAGCTACACCCGGGATTTCGAGGAACTCGAAGGCATGGTGCACAAGCACATGCAGGGCGGAGACCTGTTCTTGCTCAAGGCATCGCGGTCGGTTGCCATGGAGCGCCTGATTCCTTCACTGCAAAGGAGGTCGCCCGGATATGCAAGCTAGATATCCCATCCTCCTGGTTTCGGCTTTTGTTGCGACCTTCGTCCTATCGAAGGTCCTGTTGTCTGTTGCCGGGCGCAGTAATGTAGCGATCAAGCCGGAGCTTTTGGGGACGCAGGCCAAGAAACAAGGCACTCCGGTAATCGGGGGAATTGCCTTCTGTCTGGGGACTTTGCTTGTCACGCTTCTCGACCCGGCCCTCATGCAGGAAGGGGTGGTGTTTCCTTTGCTCGGCCTTTTGCTCTTTGCCCTCATCGGGCTTCTGGACGACAGAATGAAAATTCGCTCCAACAACGGAGACGGCCTCTCGAGCCTGCTCAAGCTGACCCTGCAAATCAGCGGATCGCTTGTGTTGCTGATGCTGCTCGACTCACAAGGATTGCTCGATACCCGTCTGGACATCGGCTCCTTCACTCTTGAGCTGGGAACCGCCTATTATGCCTTTGCCTGCATGTATTTGCTGTATTTCGTCAATGCGGTGAACATCACAGACGGGCTTGATGCGCTGGCGGCTGGATCGTCAATGCCTCTTCTTGTGCTCCTGCTTCTGCTTGCCCGTCGAAGCGGCATCATCGCTTCTCCGGCTCTTATCGGTTCGTTGCTTGCCTTTCTGGTTTTCAACAGAAAACCGGCCAAATATTTCATGGGTGATTGCGGCAGCCACGCCTTGGGTGCCTATATTGCAGTTTCAGCCTTGGTCATGGGCTGTGAGGCGGTATTATTTTTTGCCAGCGGGCTTTTCTTGGTTGAACTGGCTACCAGCCTGATTCAAATCATCTCCATCAGACGGTTTGGGCGCAAGGTGTTTACCATTGCCCCTTTGCACCATGCCTACGAGTTGAAGGGAGTCGCTGAAGGACGCATCGTCTCCTTCTTCACGCTGACCTCTTGGGCTTTTGCCCTGTGCTCGCTCTTGATAAGCAGGTGATGCGATGGATGTACGACGGGATTTTGATGATTGGCAGCAGAGTGAGGAGTCGTCGGATGTGATGGGCGGCAGCCTGAGTGCATTCACCTTTCTATGCATCATTCTACTGATCACAACCTTGGGCTTGATCATGCTCTACAGCGCCTCGTACAACGAAGCCCTGATTCACAACCTTCCTCATTACTACTTCTTCTCCCGCCAGCTGATGTTCGTCGGTCTCGCACTTGTAGTCTCACTTATCATACGGTACATTCCCATCTCTTTCATCAAGGCGTTGTGTTATCCGATCCTTGCTGTTTCCGTGCTGCTGTTGTTGATGACCCTTTTCACCCCCTTCGGCCAGCAGCGGTTGGGTTCGCGGAGGTGGCTGCAGATCGGCTCGCTGCCTTCCTTGCAACCTTCGGAGTTCGCAAAAATCGCCATTATCCTTTTTTATGCGGTCTACCACCAAAAAGACCGCAGTTCAGAGTCCGTTGTGCGTCGGTTCGGCATGCCGATCGTTGTAAGTCTGGTCATCACCGCCTTGATTTTCGCCCAGCGCGACTACTCTTCGGCCTTGCTCTTTCTTGGCCTCAGTTTTGCCCTGTTGCTTGCCAGCGGTTTCAAGCTTTCCCATCTGCTTGTTCTGCTTGCCTTCCTCGCAGCCCCCGCCTTGGTCGCCATGTTCAGTCAGAGCTATCGGGTGAAACGGGTTTTCTCCTTCCTGTTCCCATCCCTTGACCCGGTGGGCATGAATTACCAGGTATCGAATAGTCTGAAAGCGATCAAGGCGGGGGGACTGTTCGGTGTTGGATTGGGAAACGGACAATACAAACTCGGCTTACTCCCCGAAGTGCAGAGCGACTTCATCTTCGCTTCGATCTGTGAGGAGATCGGCTTTGTCGGAAGTGCTTTCATCCTCATCCTTTTTGCCATGATCGCCATCCTCGGATACAACGCTGCAAGCCGGATGCAGAGCCGCGACCGCTTTCTCAGCATCAGTGCTTTCGGACTTACCAGCATGATACTCTTCCAAGCCATTCTTAATTTGGCGGTTGTTACGGCTTTGCTGCCCCCAACCGGTATTCCCCTGCCGTTCTTCAGCCAGGGCGGTACCAATCTTTTCGTAGTTCTGTGCAGCAGCGCCTTGCTGTATCGGATATTGTTGATCAGCAGCGGGAAAATCCCGCTGGTCAAAAGTTCGCTGAAACCGGAAGATCGCAAAGCAATCCTCTTTCCCGAGGAGGGGAGCCTTTCATGAGCAGAATGGGGGTCAAGGTGAAACTGGCCTTGCTCATCCTTCCTTTTGCCCTGTTTCTAGGCCTGCTGCTCTTGCGCTCGATTCCCGCATTCAATCTTCAGACAGTACAGATTACGGTGGAGGGAGGTACTGAGGAAGTCCCATACGAAGCGAAGCAATACTTCGCCTCGTTGGCGGGTACCTCGTTGTTTTCCATCAATTTGGCCGCCCGGATTCAGGAACTTGAAACAATTACCGGTATACAACAGGTGAAGCTTGTGCGAAAGTTGCCCTCCTCGTTGTTGGTGACGCTCCGCCTCTCGGATGCTCCTGCCGTAATCGTGGAGGAAGGGGGGAGCCAGGTGTATTTGGTCGAAGACCTGCATCTGAAAGCCCTGCATTCCGATGATGTGGCTGCTTGGCAACGAGTCTTGGTCACCATCGAGGTGTCGCCCTCCTATGCCCGGATGATGGTTCGCTATGGTGTTGACGACTCGTTTCTACAAGTCATGGAGTTGGCAAAGTCGCTGGAGGGAAAAACCACCTTGATAACTACGATAAAATACGATAATAATAGTAGTAACAGCTTTGGAAAGATGATTCTGGAACTCTCGTCCCTGAATGCCCAAATTTGGGTGAGGGAGCCTGTGGGTGCGGCGCAAGTGAGTGCAGCCGTCTTGCTGGTCCAAGAGGACCAAAAGGATGCGCTTTCTTTCCTCAGCTCGCAAGCCAGGCGTTACGACCTCTATCGTGAGGGTTTGGTACGCAGGTGATGAGACCGACCAGAAGGGGGTTGCTGTAATGGCTGGTGAAAAGATGTTGATGGGATTGGATATCGGCTCGAGCCGGACCAGATGTGTAATCGGCTCGGTGAGCCGGGACGGCCAGCTTATGGTCGACAGCATCTGTGAACATCCGAGCGAAGGGGTGCGTGCCGGTTCCATCGTCAATATTGAACAGACTTTGAAGACCATCCAGACGGTGATCAACGAGGCGGAGCTCCAAGCAGGAGCTGAGATGAACGAAGTGATCATCGGAATCGGTGGAGAAAATATCGTTGGAATCGCCAGTACCGGTGTGGTCGGCATCAACAGCAAGGATCAGGAGATCAAGCGTGAGGACATTTTCAGGAGTCTTGAGGTGGCGAGGGCATTCGAGCTTCCCCAGGATCGCGAGATTCTTCATACCTTGGTCCAGGACTTCCAAATCGACGGGCAGATGGGCATCAAGGACCCGATAGATATGCTTGGTCACCGGCTTGAGAGCCGAGTTCTCATTGTTACCGCTGCCTCGTCGATGTGTCAGAATGAACGAAAGTGCATCCAGCGTTCGGGCTTGACCGTACAACGTTTGGTGCTCCAGAGCCTTGCTGACTCCGAGGTTGTGCTCAGCAGCGAGGAGAAGGAGATGGGGACGATCCTCATCAATATCGGAAGCGGTATCACCAATATGATCGCCTACTCGAACGGGGCTCCCGTGTATACCGGGGGTGTCAATCTCGGCGGGGAAGCGGTAACAAACGACATTGCCTATATTCTGAATAAAACACGTGCCGCAGCCGAGCAGATTAAATGCGAAAGCGGGCACAGTTATGTCCCCTCGGTCTCCAGCGACGATATGATTCTCATTCCGCAGGTCGGGGGACTTCCCTCCATCAAGATGCCGAAGAAAGAGCTGAGCAAGGTCATCGAACCTCGCATGGCGGAGATTTTCTCCCGTTTGCAAAGCGATTTGGAGAAAGCCCAGATCCAGGGATCGTTTGGTGGAGGTGTGGTATTGGTTGGCGGGGGATCCCTGCTCAGCGGGGTGACCGAACTTGCCAGTGAGATTTTCCGGCTTCCCGCCCGCCTTGGGTTCCCCGAGGCGATCGGAGGCTTGGATCGAAGCTATATCAGTCCCCAGTACACAACGGTTTTGGGGTTGCTCAAGAGCGAAGCACGCAAGGTTCGTGAGACGGGGACATCATCCAAGTCGCGCAAGGAGCGGGTGCATCGCAAAGAGGGTGGGGCCGCCTCCAAGCTCCGTGGATTCTTTAGGACATTGTTTTAAGTAAAGCCGAAGGGCAAAGGAATATGCTATGGATTTTGGAATGTTTGAAGTAGAGGATATGGTCCAGGACGAACAGGCCACCTCTACAATCATCAAAGTAGTCGGGGTGGGTGGAGCCGGTGGAAATGCGGTGAACCGTATGATTGCCAGCGGCTTGAAGAAGGTACACTTTGTTACCATGAATACCGATATGCAGGCTCTTCAGCGTTCCAACGCCCAAATCCGGATTCCAATCGGCAAGGAGCTGACCGGAGGCCTGGGTGCGGGCGGTATACCTGAAGTCGGAGAAAAAGCCGCCCAGGAGAGCAAAGAGGACATTCGGCGTGAAATTGAGAATGCCGACATGGTGTTCATCACTGCCGGCATGGGAGGCGGAACCGGTACCGGTGCCGCTCCCGTTGTAGCTGAAATTGCCAAGAGCTGCAATGCCTTGACTGTGGCGGTCGTTACCACCCCGTTTGCATTCGAAGGAAAGAAGAAACTGATGCTTGCACAGGCTGGCATTGAAAAGCTGCGCAAGCAGGTGGATACACTGATCATTATCCCCAACCAGTACTTGTTGAAGGTGGTAGAGAACAATACCCCGATCAAACAGGCCTTCCTGATGGCAGATGAAGTGCTGTACATGGGTGTTCAGGGTATTAGTGAATTGATCACCGAACCTGGGGAAATCAACATAGACTTTGCCGACGTCCGCACCGTTATGAAGGGCAAGGGTGATGCCTTGATGGGCATCGGTTTCGGAGAGGGAGCCAACCGTGCAGTCGATGCCGCCAGGCAGGCCATCAGCAACCCGCTTTTGGAGAATGCCAGCATCGAGGGAGCCAAGAGTGTATTGGTCAACCTTGCTGGCAGTGACACCCTTACCTTGCAGGAGTACCAGGATGTAGTGGAATTGGTCACCGAACGCTGTGCCGATGATGCATTGGTTATCGCTGGACAGGCCTTTAACCCGGAACTGGGTGACCGTATCAAGGTTACTGTGGTTGCTACGGGTTTCGAGCGCAAGGAGGATGTCGTAGGAGCCGAACTTGCAGATATGGATATGGTAAAGCGACGGTATGCCGCCTCAGCAAAGCGGGATGACGGCAAGAATGAGGAAGCTCTGCAACCTGCAAGGAAGAACGAGGAGCAGCCCGATATCGCCTCGATTCAAGTGAACCGATGGCAGGATTTGCAGAAACAGCTCGGCAAAGGACCGGCTACCAATGCGAATGATTACAACATACCCGCCGTTCTGAGGTACTCCCGCAATAAAGCGGATGACAACTGAGCATGGGCAACTCCTCCAATGTCCTCCTGATTGAAGATTATACCGACTATCTAGGCATGCAGCGTCGCCTTTCGGAGGCGACGCAGTCTGTATACGCACATGAGGTCTCTCTTTTTTTGGCTTCAAGCGTCGACTATGAGACAGTGAATGTAAGATGCATCGAGGCGTATCTTGTTGAGCAGGTACGGATTCGCCATTTGAGTGAACGCAGCGTTGCAAAGGTAGTCTCTGCGTTGCGGTCCTTTTTTTCGTTCCTGCAGTTGAGCAAGATCCGGGAGGACAACCCGGTTTTGCTTGTCCAGCGTGGCAGGCAGCAGCAAACCCTTCCTCAGGTGGCGAGCATTGCACAAGTGGATGCACTGCTGGAGAGCATCGACACCTCCGACTTATTGGGCTTTCGTGACCGAACGCTGTTTGAGCTCATCTATTCCTGCGGCTTGAGAATCAGCGAGGCCTGCGACCTTGAGGTTTCCGACTATCAAAAGACCAGTATCAGGGTTGTGGGAAAGCGTCATAAGATCCGTATCATTCCCGTCGGTGAGGTGGCGCGCAGCTGGATCGACGCCTATCTGACGCAAGTACGTCAGGAACTTGTCGGCATGCGTGGTTCGACCAAGGCCTTGTTCGTTGGAAGGAGAGGTCGTAAACTGACCCGGCAGGCTGTGTACAAGCGTTTCATCGCTTATTGTGATGCCGGTGGCTTGGATGCCAAGGTGCATACCTTGCGACACAGCTTTGCAACCCATCTTTTGGAAGGTGGAGCCGACCTCAGAAGCGTGCAGGAGCTTTTGGGCCACAGCGACATCAAGACCACGCAAATCTACACCCATGTGGACACCAGGGTGTTGCAGAAGGCATATGAACAATTCCACCCCGATACCGAGGATGGGCAGCAGTCATGAACATCCTGATACTTTTGTGTCCCATCATTGCATTCGGCTCCTTCGTTGATGCCATAGCCGGTGGCGGCGGTTTAATCACCCTCACCGCGTATGTCGCGCTGGGGCTGCCGCCGCAGACGGCGCTGGGCAACAATAAGTTTGCCTCGGCCAGCGGGACCTTGGTTGCTTCCATCCAGTACCTTCGCAAGTCCCAGGTTTCTCTTTCCATTGCTACGGTGGCAACGCTGTTCAGCTTCATCGGCTCTGTTGTCGGATCTTTTCTTGCAACCCGCTATGCCGATACCTATCTGAACTACCTGTTGGTAATTTTGGTTCCGGCAGTCGCCCTTTTCATGGTGTTTAAGCCCGATTTCGGTCAAGCCAAGGAGAAGAGCCGCTTGCTGCTCTTCTCCCTTGCGTCGATTACCGGCTTGGTGATCGGAGCCTATGACGGTTTCTTCGGTCCGGGTACCGGAATGTTCCTCACCCTGATTTTCACCTCTGTATTGGGAATGGATCTGCTCAAGGCCTGCGGGACCGCCCGCATCGTCAATCTTGCCTCCAATGCAGCCGCTCTTGCCATGTTTCTCTCTCATGGAGTGATAGATTTCTCAATCGCCATCCCTTGTGCCGTCAGTGCCGTCATCGGGGGCTTTTTGGGAAGCCGGCTTGCTTTGAAAATCGGGGTGAATGTGGTCAAGCCTGTGATGCTCTTCGTACTTTTCCTGCTTCTGGTGAAGGTTGCGGTCTCCCTGTTCTGAAGCAAACCGCCGGCCTTCACCCCTTTGGAGGCATGAAACTCTCAACACTTCTTTCAATCAGTCAGCTTTCGATCGGGGCCGAGGAGAAGCTCGGTCTTGCTTACAGCAATCCATCTGCAAATGAATTGATATCACTCGGTGCGAATGCAAAAAGAACCGAGCGGATGCTCGCCTTCCTGGCCCATGGCGGCGCCCGTGTTGTCTTTTACGGGATGGCTTCCTACCCCGCACCCTTGTATCAACTGGACAATCCTCCCTTCCGTCTCATGTACAAAGGAGACCTGCCGAAACAAACGGACCGGTTTCTGATGGTATGCGGCACCCGTTGTCCCGATGCACTTGCAAGCCGGAGTTCCTATGAGTTTGCACTTGAAGCGGGAGCGAACGGGGTGGTTGTAGTTACCAGCAACAGCCGGGGCATCGACCGCAACTGCCTGTATGCCCTCAAGGACAGCAACAAGGCGGCACTTGTGGTTTGTGACTGCGGGCTGGCAGTCAAACGCATCACCTCCAACACCCTGCTTGCCGGTTTTTGCACGATTTCCGCTTTTGAGCCTGATGATCAGGCCCTTTCCTTCCGATGCCTCAGCCGCAATGTTCTCTCGACCGCCCTGGCCGAGGCGACGGTGGTGATGCAGGCACCGCTCAAATCGGGGGCGCTGCACTGTGCGACCTGTGCCCTCGACCTCGGCAGGGATGTCTATGTGCACAGCACGGGAACGCGAACAGGTGAAGTCAATACCGGTTCCCGCTCGCTTGCAGAAATGGGCGCTGAAGTGGTAACGGGATATCCGGATGTGGCTCTCAGGCACGATTGGCCGCAGGACAGGCGAATCCAAGCCGGCTCATTGTACCGTTTCGGGCCCTCATGCTATAGTCTAAGCCATGCATGAAGAGCCTTTGATTGCAACATTTCTGCAGACACAGAAGAGTTTGAGAAACCTCAGTGATCATACCCTGCTTGCCTATGAGCGGGACTTATTACAGCTGCAAGCCTATTTTGCGTCCTTGGGCGTCTCGCTCTTGCACAGCACCCGCGAGGATGCCCGTATGTTTGTGCGTCATTTGGTCAAGGACAAGCAGTATGCGCAGGCGAGCATCAACCGCAAGATCAGCTGCGCCCGGGTTTTCTACTCCTCGTTGCTCAAGAACGAGCTCATTGCCTCCAACCCTTTCTCCCTGATAGCGGTACACCGTCGTCAGGACAGGCTTCCTTCAGTCCTTACCGCTGCCGAGGTAGCTTCACTGCTCTCTCTGCCCTATGCAGATTTTCCCTCAACCCGCGATATGGTGGTGTTTACGCTGCTCTACGATACCGGTTGCCGCATCAGCGAACTGCTCTCGATCAACGAGAAGGACATTGAGTGGGAAGAGCGGCGGATTCGTGTAGTAGGGAAAGGAAACAAAGAGCGATATGTCTTTTTCACCGAGCGTTGCAAGGTGTTGATGACATACTATCTGCAGTTGAAGCGGGAGCGTTTTTCCTGCGCTGAACTGCTATGCTCGAACAAAGGAAAACAGTTGCCGATGAGCACCATTGGTAGTATGTTTGCTGTGTATAGAAGAAGACTCGGGTGGCAGAAACCATTTACCCCTCATGTATTGAGGCACACCTATGCCACCCATCTTTTGGACAATGGGGCTGATATACGTTTGGTGCAGGAGCTGCTGGGTCATCAAAGCATCTCGACAACACAGATTTATACCCACGTATCACAAGAGAGGTTGGCCCGCGTCTATGCATGCAGCCACCCTCATGGAAGGAAACAGGATGAGCACTAGTTTTAAAGGAACCACAATCGTAGCAGTCCGCAAGGACGGTCATGTAGCAATAGCAGGCGATGGGCAGGTAACCGCCGGCGATACCATTCTCAAGTCGAATGCGCACAAGGTGCGCACCCTCTATGATGGCAAGGTAATCACCGGTTTCGCCGGCACCACAGCCGATGCCTTCACGCTCTTCGAGTTGTTTGAAGCGAAATTGAAACAGTTCAACGGCGACCTAACCCGGGCGGCGGTGGAACTGGCCAAACAGTGGAGAGTCGACAAGCAGCTGCGCCAGCTCGAGGCCATGATGCTGGTCAGCGACGGCAAGCGAATTTTCTTGATCAACGGGGCGGGTGATGTAGTGGATCCCGAGCGTGATGCCATCGGTATCGGCAGCGGCGGGAACTATGCACTCAGTGCAGCTTTGGCCTATTTGGATGCAAGCCCGACGATGAGTGCTGAGCAGATAGCACGCAAGAGTGTGGAGATTGCAGCAAAGCTGTGCATCTATACCGATGATTCAATTCATGTAGAGGTATTATAATTTATGGTATATACAGCAAGCAGGAAGCTTGACGAACTCAAACCTTCCGAGATAGTAAAGGAACTGGATAAATATATAATCGGCCAGAAGCAGGCAAAACGGACCATTGCGGTTGCCATCCGCAACAGGACCCGCCGCAAACGGCTGCCACTGGAAATCCGTGATGAGGTTTCTCCGAAAAACATCATTATGATCGGTCCCACCGGTGTGGGTAAGACTGAAATAGCCCGCCGTATCGCAAAGCTTTCCAACGCCCCCTTCATAAAAGTGGAAGCAACCAAATACACCGAAGTCGGGTATGTCGGACGGGATGTGGAGTCGATCATCCGTGATTTGATGAGCATCGCCGTACAGCAGGTGAAAGCCGAGCTTGCCGAACGAGAGCAGGAAAAGGTTGTCACCAGGGTGGAGGATCGTTTGTTGGATATTCTTCTGCCGCAGGTTAAGGAAGATCATTCGGTGGACATAATTCCGGTGGGCAGCACGTACAGCGACAGCCAGAAGGCAACCCGTGAAAGATTTCGGCAGATGCTGCGCGACGGCAAGTTCGACGAGCGTGAGGTAGAGATCAATGTCCAGAGCCGCAAGCGTGTCGGCATCGAAGTGCTTGGACAACCAAACATGGAGGAGTTGCAGGAGGCGATGCAGAGCATCGGTTCCATTTTCGGCAACGGTAAAGGCCACAACCGCAAGCTGACGGTCAAACGCGCCCGCGAAATTTTCACCGAGGAAGAGACGGACAAGGCGGTTGACACCGACCGCGCCATCGATGAGGCGAAGGAACGGGTCGAGCAGATGGGTATCGTATTCATCGATGAAATCGACAAGGTTGCCAAGGGCGGCGGCTCGGGCGGCGGCATCGATGTCTCCCGTGAAGGGGTGCAGCGTGACATTCTTCCCATCATTGAAGGAACCAGCGTATCCACCAAGTGGGGCGTCATAGACACCACGCACATCCTGTTCATTGCCAGCGGAGCATTCCATGTCTCAAAACCCAGCGACCTGATACCCGAGCTGCAGGGACGTTTTCCGCTGCGCGTGGAGCTTGACGACCTGAAGGCCGAGGATTTCTACCGAATTCTGACCGAACCGGCAAATGCCATTACGATGCAATATCGTGAACTGCTCAAGACCGAGGGTGTTCAGATCATCTTTGAGGATGATGCCATCAGAAGAATCAGTGAGATTGCCTATGAGGTGAACTCAAATCATGATAATATTGGAGCCCGAAGACTGTTCACCATTATGGAAAAACTGCTTGAGGAGTTGAGCTTCAGCGCAGATGAACTCAGCGGTCAGACCATTCCCATCACCCAGGCATATGTGGATGAACGCCTTGGTGATGTAATCCAGAATCAGGATCTCTCTAAGTTCATCCTGTAGGAGCGCATTTGGAATTTCTGAGTCTTGAAGCAAGTGATTATGAAAGCGCACTCAGGCAGGCCCGTAGCGAATACGGGAATGCCGTGCGCATTCATACACGAAAGGATTTCACCAAGGCTTCGATGCTTTCCAAACAAAAACGCTGCAAGATCACCTTTTATCTGGTGGAATCGAAACCCCCGGTTTCGGTGGTTGAAGAAGACCCTGGGCGGATTGAAGTCTTCGATGCTGATGCCTACATGCAGGAGCTGCTCGTTTCCAATGATGTACCTTCTTCACTCCATGCAGAGGCCAAGCAATTATTGGTTGCCGACAAGGGTGAGCATTCCCGCGCGGAGGTTGAGATAGCCCTGCTGCAATACCTGTTCGACGGAGTGCAGTTCGAGGAGGAAATAAGCTCACGGTATGCTGTTTTCGTCGGAGCTGCAGGAGTGGGGAAAACCACCATATCGATCAAGACAGCCCTGCATCTGCGCTCTCAGAAGGCAAAAAAGGTTGCGTTGTTGAGTCTGGATACCAATCGCGTCGGCTCACTCGGTCACATCAGGCAGTTAAGCCGTGAGTTTGCGCTCCCCTTGTTTGAAGCCTCGCATGAAAAAGGATTGTCTGAATTGCTGCCTTCGCTCGAATCGTTCGACCATGTTCTGGTCGACACCTGCTCATTCAGTGCAAAGTATGAGGAAATGAAGCCCATCCAGGATGCGATGCTGGCACTGCTTGGTGAAAAGGAGTGCAGCACCTATCTGGTATTGAGCGCTACGTTCAAGGAAAGCGATTTGGCGGCCCAGCTGCAGATCTTCTCCCCGTTGCACATCCGAGCCGGCATCTGTACAAAGCTTGATGAGACCAGAGGCATCGGCACCTTGTTGGGTTTTACGCGCAAATCGAATCTGCCGTTGCTCTTTCTCTCCGACGGACAAACCATTCCTGACGATTTGCACATTGCATCGGCTTCCCATCTGATGAAATGCCTGCAAGGCTTCAGCCTCGATGTAACCCAATTTTTTCCATCAGCCTAGCGAACTTCCGTATCCTTGGCTTTCAGCTTGCCCTGGCTTACCAGCGACTGCACCAGGTTTGCGACGGCAGGGGCGGCGATGTTCGAACCCCAGATGGTATCCCCCTTGGGATTACCCGCTCCGATATAGATGATGTACTTTGGATTGTCGATGGGTACCATTGCAAGGGTTGAAGCCAATACTGTTCCATCCTCATAGCTGTTGGTAAGCGGATTAAGAATCTGGGCTGTTCCGGTCTTCACTCCCACATCGATGCCGGCGACTCGGGCACGTACCCCGGTACCGCCATCCTCGGTTGCCATAAGCATACCGCTTCGAATGAGGTTTGTGGTTTCGCTGTCCAATACTGATTGGATCACCATCCGCTCGCGTTCATACAGAATGCTTCCGTCAACGGGGGAAGTGCGTCTGAGAATGAGATTGGGTTGCAAGAGTTCCCCGGAAGGGCATAAGGCTGTGGCTGCGGTTGCAAGATGAAGGGCCGAAGTGAGGAGTTCCTGTCCAAAGGAAATGGTTGCCTGCGATCGGCCGGACCATGTGGAGGGTGGGGCGATCTGGGAGCGGGCTCGGGATGGAAGACCGATATCATAGAAGCTATTGAAGCCAAAACTTGTAAGTATGTCATAAAAAGCCTTTGCATCCGTCTGAAGGGCCCAGTGCACGATCGCCCCGTTGCAGGATTTGCTGATCATCGTCCGCTCATCCACCTCACCGTGGACAGCAGTACAATTGACGGTGATTCTGCTTGCTCCGGCTTGGAAGGTATAACTGCCGTCGCAATCGAATGTTTCAGAGGTCTGCGCCTGGCCGGCTTTGAGCACCGCCGCCAAGCTGAAGAGCTTGAAGACCGAGCCCGGCTCGTAGAGAAGATTTACCGCATTGTTTCTTCGTTGCTCCGTCTTCGAAGCCGAAAGCTTGTTGATGTCGTACCAGGGATAGCTTCCCATGCCCAGGATATCGGCGTTGACAGCATCGAGAACGATCGCCATCGCATAATCGGGGTTGTGTTGGTCGGCAATCTGCTGCAATTGGACATCCAATGCATATTGGATGTCCAAATCGAGAGTGAGTGTGATGTCCTGCCCATAGGTCACGGGAGCAGTGCCGATTTCGGGGTAGGGATTCAGATGAGCCTCCTCACTGAGCTCGATTCCCTCGATGCCGTATCCCTCGGTATTGGTGAAACCGATGATCTGCGAAGCGTGGAATTGGGCGGGGTAGGTCCTTCCCATGCGTTTCTCGACATTCACCTGTCCTCTGAGGGAGTACTTTTGGATTGCATCCAGCAGCGGTTGGACCATCCGGTCATCGATGCGCTCCTTGATCTGGGCGTAGGTAGTGTACGACTGCGCCTTGTTTTGTATTTCCTGGGGATTCATCTGCACGAAAGGGGCTATGACTTCACTTACAAGCTGCATGTCCTTGATGGCATTGAGATGGAGATAGACTCCCCAGTAGGGTGTCTGGATGGCGAGGATTCTTTGGTTTCTGTCATAGATGGTGCCTCTGACGACCTGCGAAGCAACCTGAGGATTGTTGTAAGATTTGCTCGTGTTTTGATTAAAAAGCATCAAAAAGCCCAACCTGAGCAGAAAAATTCCTAAAAATATGATACATAGAAGGCACAAGAGCCTGATATAGGAATGTTTTGGACTGGTAGCCATGATTGTTTTATACTACTATGTAGAAAAGGTAATGTCGAGCTATGGCAAAAGACTATTATGACGATATGCAGGAGCGGCCTTCCTGGCGGTCACGGACAGAGGGGCAGCGGACAAAACCCAGCCGTGGTCTGATCTGGACCATTGCACTGGGGATAGCCATCTGTGTGGTGGTAATAGTCATTTGGTATCAGTTCTTCCCGGCTCAGGAGAGCAGGACTGGTGAGAGCCCCAAGACCGTAGTCGAAGTGCTTCCTCAGGTAGAGAAAATCATCGATGCACCCCAGGTATCCGCAGTAGTCGCTCCTTCCACCGATGCTGCAGTTCCTTCCGCAACCACTTCTGTGGCCGATGCAGTGGTTCTCGACACCCAGGCCCGTTCACTTTCCGACCGGCCCGTCGTGGGGGGGCCGTCCAGCTCGGTAACCGTCCAATATGCAGATCACTTGGTTGCTTCGGGAGAGGACCTTGCCTCCATCGCAGCCTTATACAATCTGAAGACCCAAACATTGATCAGTGTCAACCAGATTCGTAACATCCAGGCGATACGGGAAGGCGTTACGCTGCGGATTCCCGACCGTGACGGACAGTTGTACACCGTTCGCGAGGGGGATATGCTCTCCACCATTGCACGCAAATACAGTCCATCCCTGGGATGGAAGACCCTGCAGGAGATCAACGGTCTCAAGAGCGAGAACATCCTTGTCGGCCAACAGCTGTTCATCCCTGATACTTCTTCAACCTCCACGAAACAACTTGCCGATGTAGCTCCGATTCAATTTCAGAAACCTGCCTCGGGTACAATCACCACGCTTTTCGGGCAACCATACACAAATCCGGCTACCGGAACCAGTGAAAGCATCGGCGGCATCCTGATCGTCGGTAACTGGGGTTCGGCGGTTGTCGCTTCGGCCGGCGGCCAGGTGGTCGATGCCGGTTATGAGGTGAAAGGCAGGGGTCGGTTCGTGGTGCTCAGCCATGAAGGTGGATACCGCACCAGCTACCATCATCTGGAGAATGTTGAGGTACGCATCGGCATGACGCTCTCCAAGGGTGAGACGATAGGAAGCATCGGTACCAGCGGCACCACCTATGAGCGGCCGACGCTCTTCTTCAGCATTGAGCAGTCGGGTATCGCCCTCGATCCAACACAGTTCTTCTAGAGAAAACAAGGGACCGGAATTTCCGGCCCCCTTTTCTTACACATTCTTTCCATGGCAGTGTTTGTATTTCTTGCCGCTGCCACAGGGGCACGGATCGTTGCGTCCGACCTTCGGTTGGTCGCGTCGGATGGTGACCGCTGCGACATCGCCTCCTCCCTGTACACGCCTGGCCGGTTGGGATTCTGAAGCGAATGCTCCCTTTGCAGTGTGTGACTCTACCATTCTTGCTTTGCTGCTCGGTCTCTGGTAGGACTGTTCGGGTCGGGTGATCTGCACACGTACCAATGTCTGGGCCATGAAATGCTTGATGCCTTCGAGCATCTCATTGAAGATTTCAAAGCCTTCAACCTTGTACTCCACCAAAGGATTCTTCTGTGCATAGGAGCGCAGTCCTACTGCATCCCTAAGATCCTCAAGGGTAGTCAGGTGATCCTGCCAGCGAAGATCGACCTGCCTGAGGTAGTTGAAGCGGAGGAAGTCGTTGAACGGTTTTTCACCGGTCAGTGCAACCTTTGAGTCGATTTCGGCATTGATACACTGAACCAGATGCTGCTTGTACTGTTCGCTTGTGGCTTTTGCATCCAGGACAGGAACGGTGAGTTGGAAAGTGGTCAGCATCTCAGAGAGGATTTTTGTTCCTTTCTGGTCGTCCTTGGCATCGGCGAATACGGTATCGACGATTCCCGAGCTGATTTCATGACAGATACTCCTCACACGCTCAAGCAGATGCTCGTCAGCCAGGATTGCATCGCGCTCGCCATACATGAAATTGCGTTGTTCGTTCAGTACATCGTCATAGTCGAGCAAGTGTTTTCTGATTTCGAAGTTTCGGTCTTCAACCCGTTTCTGGGCTTTCTCGATGGCATTGGAGAGCATTCGATGCTCGATCGGTTCTCCGTCCTGCATTCCGATTTTTCCCAGGATGTTTTTCAGGTTCTCCGAAGCGAAGAGTCTCATCAGGGGGTCGTCAAGCGATACAAAGAAACGGCTGGCACCGGGGTCCCCTTGTCGGCCGCTTCGTCCTCTGAGCTGATTGTCGATACGTCGTGATTCATGCCGCTCCGTTCCCAGGATATAAAGACCGCCTAGTGACTTTACTTCTTCATAGTCCTTTTTCCAAGCAGGGAAAACCTGCTTGAGGGCGTCGGCGAACTCTTCGGGGGAAGCTTCCGTGCCGCATACTCTGCGTGCTCTCGCCTCAATGCTGCCCCCAAGCTTGATATCCGTACCACGGCCTGCCATGTTGGTGGCGATGGTGACCGCCCCCTTGGCACCGGCTTCCTCGATGATCATGGCTTCACGGGCATGGTTCTTGGCATTAAGAACCTCGTGCTTGATGCCCATGCGCCTAAGCAAAACTGAGAGCAGCTCGCTCTTTTCAATGCTGATGGTACCCACAAGAATTGGCTGGCCGGTCTTGTGGACCTTTTCGATCTCCTCACAGATGGCCTTGAACTTGAACTGCTCGTTGTAATAGACAAGGTCGGGGAAGTCTTTGCGTACAACAGGCTTGTTCGTAGGGATGACCACCACATCAAGATTGTAGATTTTCAAGAATTCCGGTGCTTCGGTGTCGGCGGTACCGGTCATGCCGCTGATCTTGTCATACATGCGGAAGAAGTTCTGGAAGGTAATAGTGGCCAACGTCTTGTTCTGTCCGAGGATCTTGATTTTCTCCTTGGCTTCTATAGCCTGGTGCAGCCCGTCGCTGTACCGTCTGCCATGGAGGATACGGCCGGTGAACTCGTCGACAATCTGGACCTGGCCGTCGACCACCACGTAATCGACGTCATTGTGATAGAGTCTGAGCGCCTTCACCGCCTGGGTGACATAGTGAACGTATTCAAAGTTCTCATCGGCATAAATCGAACCGTTTATGACATGGTGCTTGTTCAGCAACTCTTCCATGTGCAGCATCCCTTGGTTGGTGAAGGAGACTTTCTTCTGTTTTTCATCAAGTTTGTAGTCGCCGCGCTCCTCAAAGGGCTTGGCGTTGCGGTCGAAGCGGGCAAGGGGGTCCTGCTCGTAGTAGTCACCGGTCTCGGGATCCTTCTCACACTCGACCAAGGAGGATGCGATTTTCGCAGCACCCAGTACCTGGGCCGAGTCGTCCTCGCTTTGGCCGCTGATGATCAAGGGGGTTCTGGCTTCGTCGATGAGAATCGAGTCGATTTCGTCGATGATGCAATAGTGATGCTTGGGCTGGATTTTCTCCTCGGCCGACCACTTCATGTTGTCCCTGAGGTAGTCGAAGCCGAATTCGTTGTTCGTACCATACGTTACATCCCTGCTGTATGCTCTTCGCTTGGCCTCATTGTCCATATCCGAGAGGATAACTCCCACCGAAAGCCCCAAAAACTCGTATATGGGTCCCATCCATGAAGCATCACGGCCTGCAAGGTAGTCGTTGACAGTGACGATATGCACCCCTTTCCCTTCAAGGGCGTTCAGATATGCTGCCGGAACGCAGGTGAGGGTCTTGCCTTCACCGGTTTTCATCTCCAGGATTTTTCCCTGATGGAGTACGACTGCTCCCATAATCTGTACATCATAGTGCCGCTCACCCAGAACACGCTTGGAGGCTTCCCTGGCCAGGGCGAAAGCCTTGGGCAGCAAACTCTCCAAGGAGGCTCCTTCTTCCAGTTGCTTCCTGAACTGTGCAGTTTGAATAGGGAATTGGTCATCGGACAACGCTGAAGCCCAAGACTCTTCCTTGTTTACCTGCTCCACGAAGGGAAGGAGTGATCGCAGGTCCTTGTCTTGCTTGGTTCCGAACAATTTGGTGAAAAATGAGGTGCCCATGGATATCTCGCTTGCCGATAAAGATTGAGGAGCTTGGCCCCTCCTTCCTAGTATACTCATTCTCATGAGGCAAGAAAAGTGAAACCATGAGAAAAAGGTGGGCCAAATCTACCCGCACTGTATCAAGATGATACAAGTGACTAGCCGTTTCAAAGCTGTCATGGTATAGTCAACCTATGATTGTCTGCTATACAGGGGGTGGCACCCTCGGTCATATCTATCCCGCACTTGCCGTACACGAGGTTCTTGAGAAGAGGGCGGGGTATCAGGCTTTTTGGATCGGACGGGAAGATCGATCAGAAAAAGAGGCCGTGGAACTAGCGGGCATTCCTTTTTTTGCCATCCGCAGCGGAAAACTGAGACGATATCGGTCGCTGAAAAACCTGCTTGACATTGGCAATGTGCTCGTAGGGTGTTTTCAAGCCTTCTGTATACTCAGACGCAACAGGCCGGATGTTCTCTTCTCCAAGGGAGGCTTTGTCTCCGTTCCCCCTGTGCTCGCAGCCTTTCTTCTCGGAATACCGGTAGTCAGCCATGAAAGCGATGCCAGTGCCGGCCTGGCCACCCGCATCAATGCCCGCTTCTCCCGCTTTGTCTGCGTTCCGTTTGCACAGGGATTCGAAACAATACAGAAGCACAAGCGTGTGGTTACCGGCAATCCCATCCGGCAGGCCTTGGTTGCCAATGCCGAGCAGCCGTACAAAGAGGGTGAACTTGTGTTCATCGGTAAGGATGAGAAGCTCATCCTCGTTCTCGGAGGCAGCAGCGGATCGCAGCAAATCAATGCGCTTATTCGAAACAATCTTGAAGCATTGACCCAATTGGCGTATGTTTATCACCAATGCGGGTCCAAGGATGTACAGAACCTGGTACACGAGCGATACACCGAAGTCGCTTTCATCACTGATTTGCTGCCATCCCTCTTGAAACGGGCGGATTTGGTGATCAGCCGCAGCGGGGCGAACACCATCGCAGAGCTTGCGCTTTTCGGATGTCCGAGCCTGCTCATCCCCCTAAGCCGTCAATACAGCAGGGGAGACCAGATAGATAATGCGCTTCGTCTTGCCTCCCTCGGTGCTTCTCGCGTACTCTTGGATGAGAACGACCTCAATCGATTCTTCGTGGAAGTAAAAGACTTGCTGGACGATAGGCAAAAGCGCACAATGCTTTCTGGGAACATCAGGAAACTGGCACAAAAAGAGTGTGCACATTCTATAGCTGAGCTGCTTGGCAGCGTGAAGGAGTAAGGTATGCAATGGGGACTGACCATCGGATCCGTGTATTTCAATTCGATTGACATCATTGTCTTTGTCCTGGCGATCATTGGAGGCATTGCCGATACCCTTACAGGGTTTGCCGATGCATTCTCCCACCGAAGCGGGTATATCGTGGGATTCTTTTCCGGCCTCATGTTCACCCGTATCATCGCAGATGTATTAGGCACATCTTTTTCCCTGCCTCCGATTTTCTCCAGCCTGATCGCTTTTGTGCTCCTGTTCCTGATCGGGTATGGTTTGATGCGTATAGTCGGCAATCTCTTGGAAACTGCGCTCAATGCCACAGGGCTTCGTGCGGTGAACGGGCTTCTGGGATTTCTTTGGGGCGTGATCGAGGTGGTCATAGCCGCCAGCGTCATCATCTACGTACTGGAACTGCAGAAAGCCTTCGACCTCTCGGCGATTTTCGATGCCAGTCAATTCGTCCTCAATATTGTCAGGCCCTTGGTTCCCGACACGGTCCACTGGTTCTCCTCCTCGATACAGGTAGCCCATGTTTGAATTGCTTGAGCCTTTCCAGAACTCCTTGGCCTCTCAAATGCGAAGCCAAATACAAAGCGGTACCTTCAGCCAGGTCAACCTGTTTGGAGGTCCCCGCTACAGTCTGAGAATGAGTTTCGCCTTGGAGGCGGCCCGCGTCCTCTCCTGCAGTGAGCAGGGCCGGGCTCACTGCAACTGTGAAAGCTGCCGTAAATTTACAACGCTTTCCGATCCCGGTGTGCTGATCGTCAGTCAACGCGACCATAAAAGCATGATCGAGACGCATCTTGCAGCCTTCAGTCGCTTGAACAATGATTTTTCCAGGAAGGCGCTTATCCGCAGCATCCGGATCCTGCTTTTACAGTATCATCCATCCTTCAGCCCGGCTACACCGAGCCAGAACTCTTTGTACGATGCCGCTTCTGTTGTGAACGAACTCTTGATTTCTCTCAGCCAGGAGGGGGAGTTAAGTCAAAAAGAGGCAAAGAAGTGGGCGGATGAGATTCGCTCCTCGCTGAAGAACCTCTATGCGGCAAACCGCAGGAATACTACAATCACCATCGGCCAGGTACGGGCGGTGGATGAGTGGGTGAACCGGACCAGTATGGGATCGCATAAGCGGTTCATCATTTTGGAGGCGATGGAACAAACCAATGTCTCGGCCCGCAACAGCCTGCTCAAGATGCTGGAAGAGCCGCCTGAGGATACCTACTTTTTTCTTATCAGCGAATTCCCCAACCGAATCATGAGCACCATTCTCTCCCGTGTCCGCAGGTATGTTTTTCCCCCTTTGGGAAAGGAAGCGGTATTGAAATATTTGGAGCCGTACTACCTGCATGACAGGCAGTATGAGAGCCTTGAGCAGTTCTATCTGGAAGGCGGAGGCATGGACCTGCAGAAGAATCGCCAGATTGCAGGCATGCTCTACTCGTCGGTGCAGAGCCGGCGTTACCTCAGCCTCACCGATTTGCAGCAACTGCTGGCCAATGTCGAAGAAATGGACAGCTATGAGTATATGTTGCGCGCGTTCTTGGATTTGCTCACCGTCGCTTTGGAGGAGAGAACCCTTTCGGCCGACCTGGCATACAGACTCTCGTCCTTGGTGAACAACAGCTTTTCCGAGAGCCAGTTGTTTAATCAGAATGGAAGATTGATGCTTGAGGCCCTGTACTATCGAATGATGGAGGAGCGATGAAGAACTTTGTCCAGCGGGCGATTCAGAAGATCGACCAGCTCGATACGAAGCAGATAGTCGACATCCTGCGTTCCCAGGCAAGTGATGTCGAGATGCTGGAGAATGTGCTGGAATCGATTCACGACGGAGTCATTCTCACCGACGAGAAGCTGACGGTCCTGTATGCCAACTCCAACTGCCGAAACCTTGTTCCGATGGCACGATTCCGTTCCTATGAGGGGATGGCCCTGTCGAAGGTCCTGGAGGACGAGCATGTACTGAAGTACATCAATCTGAGTGTGCAGCAGAAGAAAAGCGACGAGGACAATGAGTTCACCTTCCAGAAGGGTGACACCTTGCAGACCATCGCCGTAACCGTCTTCTCCTACAAAAGCAGCTCCGAGCGCAACCGCTCTTCCTATGTGGTAATGCTCAGCGATGTCACCGAGCATAACGCCAACGAAGCCAGACTGCGCAGAAGCGAGAACCTGGCCTCCATGACCACCATGGCGGCCGGGGTGGCGCATGAGATCAAGAACCCATTGGCGGCCATGGCGATCCATTTGCAGTTGCTTCGCAAAGCCTTCGGACGTAAGGAATCCCTTACCCTCGACGATGCGGCGCGGTACTTGGATGTACTCGATGAAGAAATCAGCCGGCTCAATTCGATCGTGGTCGACTTTCTTTTTGCCGTCAGGCCGATGGATACCCGGCTGCGTTTGGGACAGATCAAACGAACCCTTGAGGAGGTTGTCAAGTTTGTAATTCCCGAACTCAGCGAGCACCATGTCCATTTGAAGCTGGATCTTCCCACCTCACTGCCGAAGCTGGAGTTTGACGAGCATCTGATCAAGCAGGCTCTGCTCAACCTCATCAAGAATGCAATGAATGCCATGGAGAGCGGCGGGATGTTGATACTGCAGGCAAGGCATGACCAAAACCAAGTCTTGTTGAAGGTCATCGATACCGGAATCGGGATGGATGAGCAGACCCAACTGAAAATATTCGAACCGTATTTTACCACCAAGGCGACAGGAACCGGCCTTGGGTTGACCGTAGTATATAAGATCATGAAGGAACACAAAGGCGATATCACCGTCCAAAGCAAACTCGGCGAGGGTACGACGTTTACACTCTACTTCCCCGTACCCCGCAGTGAACGACTTGCATTGGACAGTCAGGCCATGGCGGAGGCAGACTATGAAGCGTAGCATCCTCATCTGTGATGATGAAAAGAATATCAGAAGCGGTTTGGCAATGGCGATGGGACTGGAAGGCTATGAGAGCATCGAGGCAACCGATGGTCAGGATGCATGGGACAAAATCAACAAGATGGGAGTCGACTTGGTCATAACCGACCTGAGAATGCCCAGAATGAGCGGAGAGGACCTGCTGCGAAAAATCATCGGGGCGTATCCGCGTATGCCGGTGATTATCCTCACCGGTCACGGAACCATAGAAACAGCTGTCGAGGCGATGCGCGGCGGTGCTGTCGACTTCTTCACCAAGCCTGTGGATTTGGACCGTTTGTCGCTGGTCGTCAGGAAAGCTCTCTCTGATACCGACCTCTATGCCGAGCATGAACGGTTGAAGGAAGAGGTCCAGCAACTGAAGGCGCGCAACCGCTACGACCGCATCATCGGCAAGAGCCAGAAAATGGTGGAGTTGATGGACACCGTCAGCCAGGTGGCACCGACCAAGGCATCGGTGCTCATCACCGGTGAGAGCGGGGTGGGAAAAGAGCTGGTCGCCGATGCGATCCATGAGCTGAGCAACCGCAGCAAGGGCCCTTTCATCAAGGTGCATTGTGCAGCCCTTACGGCAAGCCTCTTGGAGAGCGAACTGTTCGGTCATGAGAAAGGCTCCTTCACCGGGGCGGTCAAGGAGAAGAAAGGACGCTTTGAGCTTGCCGACGGGGGAACGATCTTTCTCGATGAAATCGGGGAAATCGACGCCCAGACACAGGTCAAGCTTCTGAGGGTGCTGCAGGAGAGGCAGTTCGAGCGGGTGGGCGGAGAGAAATCAATCACCGTTGACGTACGCATAGTTTGTGCCACCAACCGCGACCTGCCCAAGGAGATAGAAAAGGGGAACTTTCGCGAGGACCTCTACTATCGTTTGAATGTGGTGCATCTGGATGTTCCTCCCTTGCGCGAACGCAAGGATGACATTCCCCTGCTTATGACCAGTTTTCTGCAACAGTTCAACAGTGAGAACGGAAGGAGCATCGAGGCCTTTTCCAACCAGGCCAAGCGGGCCTTGTTGGGGTATGAGTGGCCGGGGAACATCCGTGAGCTTCGCAACTGTATCGAAAGTGCGGTAGTGCTTGCCAGAACCTCCATCATCGAGGTCGAGGATCTTCCGGTTCATATCGGCAAGGCACAAAACGCCAGCAGCGTATCACTTGAAGTTGGGATCACCCTCGCCGAAGCAGAAAAACAACTGATCATCTCCACCCTTGCCTCATGTGCAGGGAACAAGACGAAGGCGGCCGAAGTATTGGGTATCGGGCGCAAGACCTTGCACCGTAAGCTACAGGAATATCACATTGACGAAGCATGACATTTACGAGATCTTCGACAAGGGGGGTCTGCTTGAGAAACACTTTCCCGGGTATGAATACCGGGAAGGCCAACTCATGATGGCCGAGCTGGTCAGGGAAAGCTATGAGAGTGGTGCCCTCGCAGCCATCGAGGCCGGGACGGGTATCGGTAAATCCTTTGCCTATCTTGCGGTTGCCTTGTATCATGCAATGAGCAGTCCGGATGAGCGCACCGTCATCGCGACGAGCACGATCAACTTGCAGAAACAGCTCTATGAAAAGGACTTGCCGATGCTTTTCCGGTATCTCGGCGTTTCATGTAAAACAGCTCTGGCCGTCGGTCGGGGCAACTATGTATGCATTCTCAGGTTTGTACAGACGAGAAGCGAATCCAGCCTGCTCAGCCAAGACCCGCAAAGCGAGCTTTATCAGATAGGGCAGTGGATGAAAAGCACTCAGACCGGTTTGTTTGCCGATTATCCCTCACGTTTGAGTTTCGAGCTGAGAGGAGAAATATGCTGTGATGGCGATTTGTGTCCTAATCACAGCTGTGAATACTTCAAGGAGTGCTTCTTCTTCAAGGCCAAGGCGAAGGCCAAGGAAGCGAAAGTCATTGTCAGCAACCACCATCTGCTCTTCACCGACGCCCAGAGCAGGCACATCAGTGATGTAGACTACAGCGAGGAGATGATTCTCCCCCCGTTCAATCGACTGATCATCGACGAGGCCCACAATATTGAAGCGAATGCAACCGAATATTTCACCGATGAATACAGCTCCAAGGAGATGCTGCGTCAGATTCACCGCATCCAGCGTACCGGCAGGTACAACAACAAATCATTGCTCGAGCAACTGGGTGAGTACAGTACGGAAGTTGATATCATCGACCGTATTCAGGATGACATCCTTCTGCTCCTGCAGGAGGTCGGCACCTTGGACCAATACTTGCTGGCGGTTTTTCAGAAAAACGATTTCCAGCCTGTCCTGATCAAGGCCGAACAGCAGCATCGCCTGGCCGATTTCGTAAAAGCAGCTGCTTCGGTGGCGGAAGCAAGCGGTCGGCTGGCCGCAAAAATCAATGTATTTCTTGAACACAACAAGGTTCCTGAAGAGTTGGATGCAAAAATTACCGAGCTGAAGGTGCGCGGGAGTAGAATATCACTCATGAGCGAAGTGCTTACACGCTTCTGCAACTTTGAGCTGTGGCAGGATGAGGTGCACTGGTTCAATGCAGAGGCGAACAACCGCGACCGCTCCGTCCAGGTTCGCATCACACCTCTGTCGATAGCTCCGTTGCTCGTCGATGCTCTCTTCACCAAGCTCGATACGGTGGTGTGCACTTCGGCCACCCTGGACTTGAGCGACCAATTTGCATTCTGGGGGAGCAGGGTGGGGCTTCCGTATGATGAAGGCCGTCCGTTTCTGAAAGGGATTTTCCTCTCTCCCTTCGACTATAAGAGCCGTTTGATGCTGCTCACCCCATCCGATGCCCCGCTTCCAGCGAAAGAGATGGAGGAGCCGTACATCAACTATCTGGCCCGAACCATCTGGGATGCGGTGAACAGTGCCGGGGGAGGCTCCTTGGTCCTCTTCACGTCCTATGTCATGCTCAAGAAGGTCAAGGGCATGTTGGAAGCACAGTTTGAACAAGCCGGCCTCACGTTGCTGGGCCAAGGCGAGCTTGACCGTTACACCCTGCTCAATCGGTTCATCGCCGAGCAGGACAGTACGCTGTTCGCCACTTCCTCCTTCTGGGAAGGCGTGGATGCTCCGGGTGACACGCTGCGGATGGTGATAATCGTCAAGCTTCCGTTCACCGTTCCTTCCGACCCGGTGTTCAAGGCCCGATGCGAAGCCATAGATAAAATGGGTGGAAGTGGATTCTATCAGCTTGCCTTGCAGTCGGCGACCATGAAACTCAAGCAGGGTTTCGGCAGACTTTTACGGAGTACGGCCGACCGGGGGGTGGTGCTGATTCTCGACAGCAGGGTCATCACGAAGAATTACGGGGTGTACATGCTTCGTGCCTTGCCTGAAAGCTTTCATCCGGAAACTCTGACGGCAGGGATGTGTGACAAGATCGAGAACTTTCTCTATGGATGAGAGAAGCTGAAGCTGGAAAGAGAGCGTAGAGAAATTGCAAAAAAAGAGGTGGGAACTGCTTCCCACCTGCGTCTGGCATCTGTTGATGCTACTCGATGATTGCAAGGATATCGGACATGCCAAGGATCAAGTACTCCTTGCCGTCGGCTTTCACAGAGGTTCCGCTGTACTTGTCGTGCATCACGCGGTCTCCTGCCTTGACAGTCATCTTGACCTTCTCAGTCCCTTCACCGACTGCAACAACAGTGCCGATCTGGGTCTTCTCCTGCGCTGTCTGAGGGATGTACAGACCGCTTGCAGTCTTCTCCTGCACCTCTTCAATTTTCACCAATACTCTGTCTGCCAAAGGCTTAATGGTCATTGTATGTTCCTCCAACCATAATTAAATGTGGTAGTGTAATAACGAGGGCTTCGCCTTCGCTTCAGATAATATAGTCAAAAGTAGCAAGACAGGCAAGCTGATTTATGCAAACTACGCGCAGCCTGTGCAGAACCTGCGCAGTGCGAAAAAACGTCGCTCCAAAGCTTGCCGTTATTAGGAGCCTTTACTATATTCAGTGTACGATGAAAAGGGAATGTGAAATGGAAGCACAGCGAGAACAGAATACCCAGCTTATGAAACAGATGGATTGTGTGTTTCTCAGTGCCGAATCCAGCTTGGAGCAGATTTGGAGACACTTTTATACGCTTGCTCACCTGTTCGCCAAGTCCCAGGACCTTGCGAGCAGCCTCAACTGCTTCATCGATGTATTTTTAATCAGGGGGAACGAGATGCACAATCCGGATAAGGATTGGCTCGACTTCTTCCGCCGTCAATTTGCCATGTACCTGATGGGCAAGCGACGTATTACCTGTTCACTCAGCGAAGGCGACATGATTCATGATTTTTTGAAGATGGAGTACGAGATGCTCAAAGAAGAGCTTGAACAGAGTGAACTTCCTTTTTCCCGGGAGAATCTGAGTCAGTGGTTTGCCTCCATCGAGCTCGATTTCCCGTGGCTTGTGGGCGATTTTGAACCAAAATGGTCGGTTGGCTGAACAAGTACAAGGTTTTTGGGTCAGAATGAGCCGGAAAACCATGTGTTTTCATCAGGCGTGTCAAAATGAACCACATTGCAGCCTTTTTTCCTACCTTCAGCAGGTGAAATTTACCAGCTAATACTTTTGGAAAATATATAAAAGCCTATCTAAAAAAGAAATAATAAAACTATTTATAAACTTGGCACGCTAGTTGCATCTACTTTTCCAACGACCCAAAAGGGAGAATGCAAGATGAAAACGAAACGCGCCATGCTTACCAATAACGATGCTTCTTACGCTTATGACGATGCAAATATTCTGAGTATGTATCTGAAGGAAATCAACCGCATCCCGCTGTTGACACCCGAAGAGGAACTTTCGCTTGCCAAACGCGCCCAGAAGGGTGACGAGTTCGCCCGCAAACGTATGATCGAAGCAAATCTTCGGTTTGTGGTGAATGTAGCCAAGAAATATCAGAACCAGGGTATGCCTTTGATCGATCTGATCAATGAAGGAAACATCGGTCTGATGACGGCTTTGGACAAGTTCGATCCCGACAAGGGTTATCACTTCATCAGCTATGCCGTGTGGTGGATCCGTCAGTCGGTCATGAAGGCGATCAATGAGAAAAGCAGGGCGGTGCGACTGCCCCTGAACCGAACCAATGAATTGCTGCAGATCCAGAAAGCGCAACGCTCCCTTATGAAAGATTTGAGCACCGATGACCCAACCATGGAGGATATCGGGACTTTGACGGGGTTTGAACCCGAGCACGTTTCCAACCTGCTTTCCATAAGCCGTGATTTGATCAGCCTCGATGCACCTGTCTTCAATGACGGAAGCACCAGCAACATCGGTGATTTCATCGAGGATGAGTCGCAGAATCCCGAGCAGTCCTTGATGGATGCCTCCTTGAAAGAAGATGTGCGATCATTGCTCGCCACACTCAGCGACAAGGAACGCGAGATCATAGAGCTTCGCTTCGGCCTTGAGGGAAAGACCCCGATGTCACTGAAGGAAATCGGAGAGTTGTACAACCTTACCAAGGAGCGTATCCGCCAAATCGAGAAAAAAGCCCTTGAAAGGCTGAGGAATCCTTCGAAGAGCAAGATGGTGGAAAGCTATATTGCATAACAGCACCGCAGGGTGTATCCATATAGATTGAAAAAACCGGGCGACACGTGTGTCCGGTTTTTTCGTATTGACAGGTCAATTGCTTCATGTTAGGATGCAAATGGATAATTTGCATGCGAAAAATATATTTCGAATGCAAAATGGGAAGAAGGAGTACCATGCGGGCAAAAGATACTGCGAATCATGTATACGCCTCTTTGCGCAAGGAAATACTGGGATTGGACATTGTCCCCGGACAATTGATGCGGGAGCAGGACATCTGTGAGCGGTTTGAGGCAAGCAGGACTCCTGTGCATGTCGCACTTGAACGGCTGTGCGATACAGGCCTGCTGGAGTTTGTTCCTTACAAGGGTGTGCGTGCCACCTTGCTGAAATTTTCCCACATCTATCAGATCATATTGATGCGCACCGTCCTTGAGACCAAGGTCCTCATCGACTTTGCCCGGAAAGCCGACCCGTTCGCCTTGGAACGCTGCCATCATTCGCTGCGCAACCAAGGAATACTGCTTGCAAGCGACCAATTCGAGCCTGCGGCATTCTACGCGTTGGATTCTCAACTGCATCAGACGTGGTTTGATGAAGTGGGGTTCCCCTTGTTCTGGGATGCCATTCAGGATTCAGAAGTCTATTACACACGCTTTCGTATGCTGGACATTGTGGAAATGCATAATTTCAAAGAAATTGTGCAGGAGCATGCTGTACTGCTTTCGTTGTTGGAATCACAGCAGTATGATCACATCGAAGGTGTGTTGACCTATCATTTGTTTGGAGGGATTCGCCGTATGCAGTATGTCTTGCAGTCGGATCTCGGTTCATATTTCAGTGATGCACAAAATATCGGGTCGTACCTTGACAGGGTGCTGTCATTCGAGCGGCCGGATTGTCTTTCAGAGTAGGAGGAATTACATGGACATTCGTTATTCAACAGGAAAAGAGGCCTTCAGGCACATGACCACCGAGGAGCTTCGCAAGGAATTCTTGGTACAGAACATCTTCAAGGCCGATGATGTAAGTGCTGTGTACTCGCACATCGATCGGATTGTCACCCTGGGTGCCATGCCGGTCTCCGGCAAGCTCGACCTTGCCAAGAACATCGATCCGATGAAGGACTTCGGCGTGAACTACTTCTTGGAACGACGGGAACTGGGGATTATCAACATCGGCGGTGATGGGGTGGTGGAGGCTGACGGAGTGACCTACAATATTGTACACTTCGATGGTTTGTATCTACCCAAGGGTACCAAGCAGGTGAGCCTTGCAAGCAAGGATGCCAAGAATCCGGCCAAATTCTACATGAGCAGCACCCCCGCCCATCAGGTGTTTCCAGCCAAGCATATTGTTTTTGCCGAATCCAAGCATGTACCTGCCGGCAGTGCGGCCGAAAGCAACAAGCGCACGATCAACCAATACATCCACCCCGACGTACTGGATACCTGCCAGCTCTCAATGGGCCTGACCCAGCTGGATGAGGGTAGTGTGTGGAACACGATGCCCGCCCACACCCACGAACGCCGCATGGAAGTGTACTTCTACTTCGACATCAAGGAGAAGCAGACGTTGTTCCACCTTTTCGGCGAACCAACCGAGACCAGGCACATCGTTGTAGGCAACGAGGAAGCGGTGATCAATCCGTCGTGGTCCATCCACAGCGGGGTAGGTACGAGCAACTATACGTTCATTTGGGCTATGTGCGGCGAGAACCGCACCTATACGGATATGGACTGGGTGGCAACCCAGGATTTGAGGTAAAACCATGGCAAATATGCAGGAAATGTTCTCCCTAAAGGGAAAGGTGGCCTGGGTGACCGGAGCCAGTTACGGGATCGGATTTGCAATCGCCGGTGTGTACGCACAGGCAGGGGCGAAGATTGCGTTCAACGACATTACTCAAGAGTTGGTCGACAAGGGAATTGAAGCCTACAAGCAGGCCGGGATCACAGCAAAAGGCTATGTATGCGACGTAACCGACGAGGAAGCCGTTTTGAAGACCAATGCACAGATTGCAAAGGATCTGGGACCGGTCGACATCCTGGTGAACAACGCCGGCATCATCAAGCGCATCCCGATGCACGAGATGCCCGCAAGCGACTGGCGCAAGGTCATCGATATCGACCTCACCGCTCCGTTCATCGTCGCCAAGGCGGTACTGCCTTCGATGATGGAGCGCAAGAGCGGGAAAATCATCAATATTTGTTCCATGATGAGTGAGCTCGGACGTGAGACGGTCAGTGCTTATGCCGCTGCTAAAGGTGGTTTGAAAATGCTTACCCGCAACATCGCCAGCGAATACGGCAAGTACAACATCCAGTGCAACGGCATCGGGCCCGGGTACATCGCCACCCCGCAAACAGCTCCTCTGCGCGAGCGGCAGGCCGACGGCAGCCGACACCCGTTCGACTCGTTCATCGTCGCAAAGACACCGGCCGAGCGTTGGGGAAACACCGAGGACCTTGAGGGTCCGGCTCTCTTCCTCGCTTCGAAGGCCAGTGACTTCGTCAATGGCCATGTCCTGTATGTGGATGGGGGTATTCTTGCCTACATCGGCAAGCAGCCCTGACTTTACGTAAACACTGATACACCCGTTCAATTCCTATATGGATGAGGACGGGTTATTTTTGTTGCTGTTTGTTGCAGTTTTTTGCGGAATCTATTGGTTCCTCAAAGGGAAACTTAGTAATCCATGAATTGTAGAGAAAAACTTGCAAAAAGCCGTAAATTTTAATGATGTCTTCTTGTTGGAATCGGTATCTTGTATCCAGGAAAATTGGAATATTGTTCCAAAAACCAATTGAACAAATATTTATCTAATAAGAACTTGATATACCTATAATTGTTGTTTTACCCGCGGATTTGATTGACAGTACAGCGCCGAACAGATAGGATTTGTTCGTCAAGTATAGAGAAAGAACAGGAGTCAAGTATGGCAGAGAAAAAAACAAAGTATGTCTATTTTTTCGGCTCCGGTAAGGCGGAAGGAACGGCTCAAATGAAAGAGCTGCTCGGCGGAAAAGGTGCAAACCTCGCCGATATGACCAGCATCGGTCTTCCTGTGCCTCCGGGCTTTACGATCAGCACCGAAGCGTGTGCGTATTATAGTTCCCATGAGGGAGCCTATCCTCAGGGCCTGAGAGAACAGGTGCTTGAGAACCTTGCCAAGCTTGAAACCTTGATGGGAGCGAAGCTCGGGGACAACGAAAATCCCTTGCTCGTTTCCGTTCGCAGTGGAGCTGCACAGTCCATGCCCGGTATGATGGATACCATCCTCAACCTCGGACTCAATCCCACCAGCGTAAAGGCTTTGATTGCGAAGACCAACAATGAACGCTTTGCCTGGGACAGCTATCGCCGTTTCATGCAGATGTTTGGTGATGTGGTCATGGGTGTTCCCCACCACGAATTTGAGAGTGCCCTGCAGGATGTGAAGGATTCCAAGGGAAAGAGCCTGGACACCGAACTCGACAGCAAGGACCTGCAGGAAGTAATCGCCCGTTATCAGCGCCTCTATAAGCGCTATACCGGTGAAGAGTTCCCGGTCGACCCGATCGACCAGCTTTTCAAGAGCATCAACGCAGTGTTCAAATCCTGGAACAACGAGCGTGCAAACAAGTACCGCCAGATGAATGACATCCGCGGACTGCTGGGAACCGCTGTCAATATCCAGAGCATGGTGTTCGGCAATATGGGTGACACCAGCGGGACTGGTGTTGCTTTTACTCGTGATCCGTCAACCGGTGAGAACCAGTTCTACGGTGAATACCTGATGAACGCCCAGGGTGAGGACGTGGTAGCCGGTATTCGTACTCCCCAGCCCATCGAGACTCTGCGTGCAGTAAACCCTGATGTGTATGACCAGCTGGTAGGCATCCGCTCCATTTTGGAGAAACACTACAAGGACATGCAGGACATCGAGTTCACCATCCAGGAAGGCAAGCTGTACATGCTGCAGACCAGAAACGGCAAGCGCACGATTTTCAGCTGGCTCCGTTCACAGGTCGAGATGGTTGAAGAAGGTTTGATCGATAAGGAAACTGCAGTCGCAAGAGTTCCGGCGGGTGAGTTCGGCAAGCTTTTCGCCCCGATCCTCGATGCCAAGTATATCCGGGACAACTCCTTGAATGAGGTGACCCGTGGATTGAATGCTTCCCCCGGAGGTGCTTGCGGCCAGATTTATTTCACCGCCGATAAGGCCGAGGAGATGGCGGCCCTGGGTAAGGACGTCATTCTGGTCCGCGCAGAGACCAGTCCTGAGGATATCGGCGGCATGGCTGTTGCAAAGGGCGTAGTGACCTGTCGTGGAGGTATGACCAGTCACGCAGCGGTAGTCGCACGTGGCATGGGTTGTCCGTGTGTCAGCGGTGCAGGGGACATCCACATAAATGAAGCGAAAAAGACTCTTGAAGTGAATGGTACGAATCTGAGCGAAGGAGACTATATGTCCATCGACGGATTCACCGGTGCTGTCTACGGTACCAAGATTCCTGTACGTTCCTCGGAAATCGTCCAGGTGCTCAATGGTCATATGAAGGAGAGTGAATCCAATCTCTTCCACAACTACAAGACCTTCATGGCATATGTGCAGGAAGTCAAGAGACTTGGCGTGTACACCAATGCCGACACCCCCCATGATACCGAGATGGCTGTGGCCTTTGGTGCCGAAGGAATAGGTCTGTGCAGAACCGAGCACATGTTCTTCGGTGGAAACCGAATCATGTCGATCCGCAAGATGATTCTTGCAAACAATCTGATTGAACGCGAGAAAGCCCTGTCTGAGTTGCTCCCGATGCAGAGAGGCGATTTCGAGGCGATTTTCCTTGCACTCGAGGGAAGACCCGCTACGATCCGCCTGCTTGATCCCCCGCTTCATGAGTTCCTTCCCAACGACCACACCAGCCGTCATGAATTGGCGCTGCAGATGGGTCTGACGGTCGAGGAAGTGGCGCAGAAGTCAAGTGCTCTGCACGAATTCAACCCGATGCTCGGCTTCCGTGGCTGTCGTCTGGCCATCATCTATCCTGAGATTCTTCGCATGCAGGTGAGGGCTATTATTGAGGCGGCCATCAACGTCAAGCGCAAGGGTGTCGACGTACTTCCCGAGATCATGATTCCCTTGGTAGGCAACTACAAGGAGTTTGTCTTCTGCAAGAAGCATGCACTGGAAGTCATTGAGAAGATATTCAATGAGCAGGGCATGAAGGTGCATTACAAGATCGGAACCATGATCGAGGTACCCAGAGCTGCAATTACCGCTGATGAAATCGCCCGTGAGGCGGAGTTCTTCAGTTTCGGTACGAACGACTTGACCCAGATGACCTGTGGCTTCAGCCGTGACGATGCAGCTTCCTTCCTTGGTCCCTATGTGAACGATACTGACAAGCAGTTCTATGACTACGATCCGTTCGCCACCATCGATATCGATGGCGTCGGCAAGCTCGTAGACATGGCTGCCAAGCTTGGTCGTTCCACCAATCCGGAGATCAAGTTGGGTATCTGCGGCGAGCATGGCGGTGACCCCAAGACCATTGCATTCTGCGACAAGGTCGGTTTGGATTATGTCTCCTGCTCTCCGTTCCGCGTTCCCATCGCACGTCTTGCTGCAGCCCAGGCATCAATTGCCGCCAAGAAGGCGAAGTAAACGAGCTGAAACAGTATGGTACCCGGGCTTCGGCCCGGGTTTCCTGTCTTAGGATATAAAAAAAAGCGGTTCCCGAAGGAACCGTGAGAGCCAAAAAAGGGAATTGAACCCTTGACCTGCTCATTACGAGTGAGCTGCTCTACCCCTGAGCTATTTTGGCATGCTAGGTAAAACAGGTGCATTTTACCCGAAAGAGGGAAGAAGGTAAAGATGGTATTTCTGTAAATGTAGAGACCCAATCTTGCCTTGACCTTTAAGGCTCTTGTCTAGTACGCTTACGACTGAAGAGGGAGTGCATTGAAAACGGATCCATTGTTCAGCCATGCTGTCGCCCAGGAGGTGGTTGTTTTGCTGAATACTGAAAAACATGGCGTTGGAACCAAAGTGGGATTGAGCTGGCAACCTGATGTTGCCCAGTTCCTGCTGGACATGTTTCCAGACGCCTTGGAGTATGGCCTGCAACTCAGTGACATCGCCCCGCTGGTCAGCGAGGATGAGTTTTCGTTCGATGACGAGGACTTTGATTTTCTTGACGACGATGATTTTCTTGACGAGTTCGACGACGATGAGGATGACTCCCTATGAGAGTTCTAGGGATTGAAACCTCCTGCGATGAATGCGCTGCAGCAGTCGTGGAGGACGGACGCACCATCCTAAGCAATATCATCGCCACCCAGATTGAACTTCACAAACCGTACGAAGGAGTGGTTCCCGAGCTTGCTTCGCGTTTGCATACCCAGTGGATCGGTACGGTCGTACAGACCGCACTGCAGAAAGCCGGCCTAGAGCCTCATGACATCGATGCGGTCGCTGTTACCAACCGACCCGGCCTCCTGGGCTCCTTGTTGGTTGGCTTGAGCTTTGCAAAAGGTTTTTCGGCTTCCCTGGACATTCCTTTCATCACCATCGATCACATCCGTGCACACCTGTATGCATCCCAGATTGAGCATCCGCTTGAATATCCGTACTTGGGCCTGCTGGTAAGCGGGGGTCATACGGTCATCTGCAGGGTTGACGGATATGATGCGATTGAAGTTCTCGGTACAACCATCGACGACGCCATCGGTGAGGCCTTCGACAAGGTTGCCAAGCATTACGGTTTCGGCTACCCCGGCGGCATAGCCATCGATCGGCTTGCGAAGAAAGGCAATCCTCTTGCCTTTCTCTTTCCTGGTCCGACATTGCATTCCAAGGACCACCCCTACGATATTTCCTACAGTGGATTGAAGACTGCTGCGATCAACCAACTGGATGCATTTTGGGATGGCAGCAGTGAGAAGAGTCCTGAAAATATTGCCGCTTCGTTCCAGCGCGCCGCTGTGAACATGCTTATCAAGCGGGTCAGAGCTGCCTTGGAGGAGACCGGACTGAAACGGCTGAGTGCCGGAGGCGGAGTTGCTGCAAACAGCTACCTGAGGCTTGAATTGGAAGCACTGAAAAAAGGCGGCTATGAAGTTTCCTTTCCATCCCTTAAACTGTGTACGGACAACGGTGCCATGATAGCAGCGTTGGCGTACCGCTATCTGGCCGATGGCATACAAGGTGATTACTCCGAGTCGGCAAGTGCTCGGGTGACTGCATTTAAAAAACAATATTCATGACGAGAGGCCCTATGGACGCACATTACGATTTGGACAGTGTAATTCGAAAGGTACCTAATTTCCCCAAGGAGGGAGTCCTCTACTACGATATCACCGGTATTCTTGCAGTGCCTGAAGCATTTCAGTATTGCATCGATCGGATGCATCAGCTTTGTGAGCATCGTAGAATCGATGCCATTGCTGCAGTAGAAGCGCGTGGCTTCATCTTTGCCGCCCCGCTTGCCCAGCGCCTTGGCCTGCCGTTGATTCTTGTGCGCAAGATGGGCAAGCTTCCCAACAAGGTGTTTACCAAGAGTTTCGAGCTGGAATACGGCTGTGATGTAGTCTGTGTCCAGGAAGTGGATATCCAAAAGGATAGCCGCGTACTGTTTGTCGATGACCTCATCGCCACCGGCGGTACTCTGAAAGCCGCTGCATCCATGTTCGAGGAGCACGGTGCGAAGGTTGAGGGCTTTATGGGTGTCATCGGACTGCCGTTTCTCAATTACGACAAGGCCCTTGCGCCCTATCCGGTGGAAGTGCTGCAGCTCTATCACGGTGAGTAGGAATAATTTTCCCCATCCCCTTGACAAAGCATACGCATTTCCGTATTCTACCACAGGATTTTGAATTTGGGATGTAGTGTAATGGTAACACTGCAGATTCTGGTTCTGCCTTTGGGGGTTCGAATCCCTCCATCCCAGGCATCGGTTCCTTCGTCTAATGGTTAGGACAGGAGATTCTCAGTCTCTA
>Ga0228535_1001141_pt1 | contig 48048 bp, 31 predicted proteins | sample SJ1metagenome_FD_168457 | JGI IMG/M metagenome (GOLD analysis project Ga0228535, IMG submission 168457) | Enriched culture of PCE-dechlorinating microbial communities from Ithaca, New York, USA - SJ1 | ecosystem: Engineered > Modeled > Simulated communities (microbial... > Unclassified | place... | reverse complement strand
TTTGTCCTGATGCATTCGGTCGGACACCTGCCGGCAAACTCTGAAATAGATACGCCGATCAATTACACCGACTATTACTATCTTGAATCACTCAAGCGATACAAAGCTTACCATACAAAATAATCGTATTACGAAACATAAAAAACCAAAATGGAACTAGCAGGAAGATGATTTCACCAGAGAACATGACGATTACGGATTCCATATACCAACAAGAAAAAAATAAAATATCATATGAAACGAGCATGAATTGCTTTGCAATCGACATAGTCAAAATTAATTATACCCAAGGTGATGATTAAAAGCGAGTTCCATACACCATATTGTAAAAAAATATTTTAATCGTATGAATATAAGAACAATTGCATATCTTTTATTTTTCTGCGCCACATTCTCACTAAATGCCCGGGATAACAACCTGAAGACGGCCGAATCCCATCAATTGGCTCAAGGAAAAAAACAATTGAATACACCCGGGATTCAACCGGAGGTTTTTGAGATGCTTGATCTGAGCAGAAAGGGATTGGAAAAAGTGAAAAGCTCTTACGAAGAAGGCAACTTCAACGCAGCAGCAGAAGCGCTTCTGGAATATTACAAGAACCGGACCTTTATCAAACATCCCGATGTAGAGTTGCAGAGTATAAAAATCTCGGAAGAAGAACAAAAATGGGCGGACGATGCCATGAGCCACCATTTCTTTGCACACAAAGGATATCAGCCTTCATTCTTTTATGGTCAGGACATCGACTGGGAGTACTGGCCAGTAAAGGATAACGAGTTAAGGTGGCAGCTGCACCGCCATAAATGGTGGTCACCAATGGGCAAGGCTTATCGCGTGTCGGGAGATGAAAAATATGCCCGGGAATGGGTTTTCCAATATCTGGACTGGATTAAAAAGAACCCCCTCATGGCTACAAACGATAAAGACATGGGGAACATATCCGAAAAAGAAGCACGGGAAGTGGAAAACATGAAGTTTGCGTGGCGACCACTTGAGGTAAGTCACCGACTGCAGGACCAAACGGGACAGTTTATCTACTTCCTGTCCAGCCCACATTTCACACCCGAATTTCTCACAGTCTTCCTGACCAATTACCACAAACATGCAGAACGCATACTGGATAATTACTCGGAAAGAGGCAATCACTTGCTTTTTGAAGCACAACGGGTTATCTATGCAGGGGCTTTCTTCCCGGAATTTAAAAATGCCCCAAAATGGCGTGAGAGCGGCATCAATGTGTTGAATAACGAAATAAAAGTGCAGGTGTTTGACGATGGGTTTCAATATGAATTGGATCCTCACTATCACCTTGCCTCGATCAATATTTTTATCAGGGCACTGCAAATGGCCGATGCAAACGGATTCAGAAATGAATTCCCGAAAAGCTATACCGATACGCTGGAAAAAATGATGATGGCCGTGATCGACGTTTCGTTTCCCGACTACACGATGCCCTGCTTCAGCGATGCCAAAGCTGTCACGAAAAGACTAATGATCGACAACTTCAAGGATTGGAGAGCTCTTTTCCCCGACAATACCTCTATCCGGTATATGGCTTCGGAAGGGAAGGAAGGCAAACAACCCGCTCATCTTTCAAAGCGTTACGAAAATGCCGGTTTTCATATTTTCAGAAACGGGTGGAAAGAAGATGCCACGGTGATGGTGGTAAAAGCAGGCCCTCCGGCATTCTGGCACAACCAACCCGATAACGGAACTTTTGAATTGTTTGTAAAAGGACGCAACTTTTTTCCCGATGCTGGAAGTTATGTATATGCCGGAGATGAGGAAGTCCAGAAAGAAAGAGACTGGTTCCGCCAGACACGGGTACACAATACATTGACCCTGGATGGGAAAAATATTGAAGAGACCAATTCAAAATGCCTGCTGTGGGATATCAGCAACCCCGAAAATCAAATTTTGGTCACTGAAAATCAAGGCTATCCAAACCTGAAGCACCGCCGGACAGTTTTCTTCGTGGACAATACTTTTTTTGTCATTGTCGATGATGCCATAGGTGCCGCCGCAGGAGACGTCGCCATCCACTATCACCTGTCGGAAGGCAGGATGAATGTCGACAAAAAGAGATTCCGCCTGACGTCCAAATATAACGATGGGAATAACATCGTCGTGGAAGCATTCGGTCCGAAGAGCATGAAGATGGAAGAAGAAGAGAGCTGGGTATCCTACGCTTACCGCCAAAAAAACAAAAGAACCGGGGTTGCATATCATGCGAACAAGCAGTCGGACAGCACCACTTCTTTTATCACCGTGATATATCCCATCACTTCCAAGGCCCCTCGTATTTCCGCAAAATATCTGAATGGTGATGCCAACACAAGCAGCGTAAAGGTAGAACTGTCAATTAACAACCAGATATATAACCTCCATGCAAACTGGAATTAACTATTTTCGCACACTGGTAACATACTCGTCACTGAGTATGTTACCTTTTCAGGGAATAGCACAGAAGCAGCCGAACATCATCCTCATCATGACCGATCAGCAAACTGCGAACGCGATGAGCAACAGGGGCAATGTTAACGTGCATACCCCGGCAATGGATGAGTTGGCGGCAGATGGTGTCGTGTTTACAAGAGCCTATTGCTCCTTCCCTTTAAGCGGGCCCTCGCGTGCAAGCATCATGACCGGGAAGATGCCCTGTGAAATACAGGTACTGGAGAACGGCGATCCGCTGCCGGAAGATGAGAAAAAAAACTCTATCGGCTTTACAATGCAACAGGCCGGATATGATTGTCTCTATGCGGGAAAATGGCATATACCCACCGTAGAGATTCCGGACAAGGAATTCGGATTTAAAAAAATAAGCGGGATGAACGATCCCGAAATGGCTTACCATATTGAAAAAGAACTCTCTACAAAAAGAGACAAACCGCTCTTTTTAGTTGCCTCATACCTCAATCCCCACGAAATATGCGAATACGCACGCTCACAAACATTGCATTATGGAGAAATACCCATCCCGGAAGAAGCGGTTTTCCCCGAGCTACCTTCTAACTTCGAAGCAACAGAAGGCCTCTCCGAGCTGCTGATGCATCACAAAAAGATGTCACCCAAGCTGTATCCGACAGAAAATTATTCCGAACAGGATTGGAAAAATTATTTATATGCCTATTACAGACTGGTCGAACGGGTCGATTCTCACATAGGAGAATTAATAAAGATACTGAAGAAGAACAACCTGTATGACAACTCCGTCATCATCTTCACCAGCGACCACGGTGATGGTGTCGCGGCCCATAAGTGGAACCAGAAGCGGGCCTTGTTTGAGGAGTCCATTCAGGTGCCCCTGATCATCAAACCTTCAAAGAGGGATAGAGTTTCTGTAAACCGTGACCTTCACGGTCTGGTAAATATCGGGACTGATCTCTACCCTACAATATGCGATTACGCCAACGTTCCGATTCCGGAAGAACTAAATGGGGTAACCCTGAAAAGAGTACTGGAAGGAACAAGGGAGCCACATCGGAGTATTTTCATAGAAACCCACTTTGATGCCATAAACGGCAGAACGTGGTGTGTCATAAAAGATCAATACAAATATGTCTTTTACCGGTTTTTCAAAAACCGCGAACAACTGTTCGATCTCTCTGCTGATAAAGGGGAAACAACCAACTTGATGCTTGATAGCCGTTATGAAAATGTCTATCGTGAGATGAAAGCAGAATTGTTACATCATGCCCAAAAAGTAAATGATAAGATGTTGATCAAAGACCTGAATTTTTGACAACATCCAAAAAATAATTACCTCTTATGTCCGATCCAAGCATAATACTGAATCAAGCCGGTATCTCCTTACTGGTCGCTGCCGCTTCCTTATCCTCCTGTAGCACAAAAAAAGAGAAACAGCAAGACGAGGAAAAACGTCCCAATATCATTTTCATCATGACGGATGACCATGCCTCCAATGCGATCTCCTGTTATGGAAGTAATCTGATACAGACTCCACATATCGACCGCCTGGCAAAAGAGGGGATTAAATTCGAGAATACCTACGCGGTGAATGCCCTCTCAGGACCGTCCAGAGCCTGTATCCTTACGGGAAAATTCAGTCATGTCAACGGCTTCAAAGATAACCATAGTGTATTCAACGGCGATCAGCAGACTTTTCCGAAAATCCTCCGTGAAAATGGCTATCAAACAGCAATGATCGGCAAATGGCACTTGATCACAGAGCCGCAGGGTTTCGACTACTGGTGTATTCTCAGCGGGCAACATGAGCAAGGAGACTATTATAGCCCTGATTTTATAGAAAATGGCAACCCTATAACCGAAAGCGGTTATGTGACCGACATCATTACCGACAAGGTGATCAACTTTATCGACAACAGGAAAAGTGACAAGCCTTTTATGATCATGTATCATCAAAAAGCACCTCACAGGAACTGGATGCCTGCACCGCGCCATTTGGGTATTTTTAATGATAAAACGTTCCCCGAACCCGATAATCTGTTCGATAATTACAACCATAGGGGTAGCGCGGCAAAGGAACAGGATATGTCAATTGAACATACCCTCAGCAATGACTGGGATTTAAAACTGCTCACACGTCAGGAATTACTTAACGATACAACAAATAGGTTATACAGCGTATATCGACGTATGTCACAAGAGGTTCAGCATAAATGGGATTCGGTATATGCCGGCCGTATAGCCGAGTATAAAAGCGGGAAACTAAACGGGGAAGAGTTGGTGAGGTGGAAGTACCAACAATATATGCGCGACTATCTAGCGACTGTTCTCTCGGTAGATGAAAATATCGGAAGGTTACTGGAGTATCTTGAGGAAAAGGGAGAGCTGAATAATACCATGATTGTTTACACATCCGACCAGGGATTCTTTTTAGGTGAACATGGTTGGTTTGACAAACGCTTTATGTATGAAGAGTCGCAACGTATGCCTTTGGTGATCCGTTATCCGAAATCGATCAAGGCAGGAAGTGTATCCCGGGCACTTTCCATGAACGTGGATTTTGCCCCTACTTTCCTGGATATGGCGGGGATAGATATCCCGGAAGATATGCAAGGGGTATCGCTTAAACCGGTATTGACCAATGCGGGAGAAATTCCCCCCGACTGGAGAGAAGCGGTGTACTACCACTTCTATGAGTATCCGGGGGAACATGCGGTAAAACGCCATTACGGGATACGTACAGCGGATTTCAAATTGATCCATTTCTATAACGATATCGACGAGTGGGAAATGTACGACCTGAAAAAAGATCCGAAAGAGATGGTCAATGTATTCGACAATCCGGAATATAGCGACAAGAAGAATGAACTGATGCAGCTGCTAAAAAATGTCCGGACAGAATATAAGGATGACGACGAAATCCTGTCAGTGAGATAAGCGAACAAGAGCATGACCACATAAAATCCAGAACAATAAGAGATGCAAAACAACCTTTTACTAACAATATATGGTATCACGCTACCGCTTTTTTCCGGCAATCAGGTTCTACATGCAGACAATGACCAACGGCCCAACATCTTGTGTATTGTTTGCGAGGATATTAGTCCATACTTAGGTTGTTATGGCGATCCGGTAGCGGTAACGCCGAACCTGGACAATTTTTCAAAGGAAGCCATCCGCTATACCGGAATGTACTCAACCATGGGGGTGTCTGCTCCCAGCAGGGCAGCGTTAATCACCGGCATGTACCCGACATCTATTGGTGCAAACAACATGCGCACCACACAAAAAAAGTCCAAGCCGGAAGGTATTGCGCCCTATGAAGTGGTCTTGCCGGAAGGCGTGAAATGTTTCACGGAATATCTGCGTGAGGCGGGCTATTATTGCACCAACAATGCCAAAACAGACTATCAGTTCGCTTCCCCCCTTACGGCATGGGATGAGCAGGGTGTGACGGCACATTGGAAAAATGCTCCGGAGAAGATGCCTTTTTTCTCCATTTTCAACCTGAATGTCACCCACGAGTTTCAAATAATGGAACGATCCGGTCTTCCCTTAAGCGTAAACCCGAACGACATTACATTGCCCCCCTACTATCCGGACGACCCGGTTATCAGGCACGATATGGCGGTGATGTACAGCAACATCACCGAGATGGACAAACAGTTTCAAGTGCTGCTCGATGAGCTTGAAAATACGGATAAGTGGGACAACACCATTGTGATCTTCTATTCCGATAACGGAGGACCCTTACCCCGGCAAAAAAGAGAAATTTACGAATCCGGAACGCTTGTCCCCTTTATGATACGGTTTCCTGACAGATACAATGCCGGAAGCACCGACACAGATTTGCACATGTTTATTGATATCCCGGCCACGATTTTATCCCTGGCGGGAGTACCTGTTCCGGACCACATGCACGGCAGTCCGTTTTTGGGAAAACAAAAAGGAGAAAAGCGCAAGTATGTCTTTGGTGCACGGGACAGGCTGGATACATTTTACGACAAGCAGGGCTGTGTGAGGGATGCCCGCTTTCGTTACATCCGCAATTATATGCCCTCTCAATCGGATTACCTGCCGATAATATCCCGCTCTCCCATGCCCTTGATGAGGCGACTGGAAGAACTTCATGCTGCAGGGAAATTGAACCCCGACCAGGAAAAATGGTTCCAGTCTCCACGTCCGGAAGCTGAATTGTACGATCTGTCGGCAGATCCGCACGAACTGAACAATTTGGCAAATAATCCCAGGTACACGGCAAAGATCCGGGAACTAAGCCTTGCGTTCGATCAGTGGGTTACGGATTACAATGAACACTGGAAGCTGACCGAAAAAGAACTGATTAACAGGTTTTGGCCCGGCGGTGTACAACCTGTGGTCGATCAGCCTGTAGTCTCCGTGAAAAACGGGACGGCAACGCTTACATGCTCTACACCCGGCGCCTCAATAGCTTATCAGATAAACGGCAAAGGGATCCACGAAGACCATTGGCATCTTTACACGAAACCTTTCCCAGTAAAGAAGAATGACAAAATAACCACAATCGGGACAAGGGCAGGATACAAAAACAGCTCGCTCCAGGCAGAGGCGGATGAATTGCTGATGGAATGGGTGGAGACCCTGTTATCTTACCAGGTAGTCCACGCAGATACCTCGCTCGACGGAGGCCTGATGTGTCCGGCGTGCGCACGGATACACGGCAGATGCGGCGATGCGGTACTCCCGCTGATGTATGCCGCCGAAAAGACAAGCAATGCCAAGTACATCCAGGCCGCGAAAAGATTGATGAAATGGATGGAAAACATGCGTCAACCCGATGGTTCCTGGATGAACGATGTCAATGTATCCGACTGGAACGGTACCACCGTCTTTGCTGCCATTGCATTGTATGAAGCCCTGCATCATTATGGTTACCTACTGGACGATTCTACCCGGAATGTCTGGAACCAGCAACTGTTGTCGGCCGGGGAATTTATTCTTCAAAACGACTTTATTTACAGCCGGCGTCGAGAAGGAATGCGAAATATGAACGTCAACTATTCGGCATCGGCAACCTATGCGCTTTATGCTATCGGGAAAAAATTCAACAGGAATGATTTCGTCCGGAAAGCGAACCAGATCGCATCGGATTTAAAAGGTTATTTTACTGAAAAAGACTTTTTCCTGTTCGGAGAAGGCCCGGAGATATGGGAAAAGACAAGAAACGGATGCTTTCCGGTAGACCTGGGGTACAATGTGGAGGAGTCGCTTCCCAACATGATGCACTATGCTGAAATGGCAGGCGATCACGAATTAAAAGAGTTGCTGCTAAAGTCCATGGACACCCATTTGGCATTCATGCTCCCCGATGGAGCATGGGATAACAGCTGGGGCACACGCAGCTTTAAATGGACCTACTGGGGAGGACGTACCAGCGATGGATTTATGGGGGGATACGCCATCCCCGATGCTGGTGAGCATCCGGAATATTACGAAGCCATCCGGCGGAACATATCGCTCTTGAAGGAGGCCACCCACAACGGATTGCTCTACGGCGGCATGCACTATAAAACGGCCGGTATGAAGCCGTGCATCCATCACACTTTCGGACATGCCAAAGCACTGGCATCATTTCTGTCTTTGCCGGTAGCTACCCCTCCCCGTGTTTTACTTCCCCGGGATAAAGAGTACGGCGTAAAATATTTCAAGGATATCAACACCTGGCTCGTATCGGAAGACGACTGGCGGGCCACCATCACGGGATTCGACGCCGAATACAAGGTAAAGGGTACTCATCCCATGGGAGGGGCACTCTCCATGTTATGGCATAAGAAAACAGGACCGGTATTTGCCGCCACAATGAACAAGTTTTCCATGATTGAAGCACCCAACATGCAAAGCTATTTGCAGGAAAATAAAATGCCGGGCACTCCCCGGGTAGAGCTTCTGGAAAACGGTGTCATGTACAGCAACCTCGATGATTTACATGCAGAAATCAATGATCACCAGAAAGGAGATGCCCACATTTTCAGCATCTCCACTCATCTGGTAAACAGCGAACAAGCCTATTCGTCATTCGGAAATAGTGTTGTAGAAATCACGTATACATTTTATGCGGGAAACATTCTCATCCGTTGCAAAGGAGACAAGTCACTTGCCGGAAAAGGAATAAAACTGGTACTCCCAGTCATCTCCGACCCGGAGGAAAAAGTACAGAGAACTGGAAATGAGCTGTCAATAAAAAAACAAAATTGCTCCTTGATCCTAAAAAGCAACTCAATACTTCAGATCGCTCCGACCGATCCAAACGGGCGGATTTTTAATCCTGTTCCCGGTTTTAGTTTTATTCCGGTTGTCATTGAGCCCGGCCCCGATGGCGAAATGGAGGTAACGATCACAGTGGAAAAATGAAAAAATAAAAATAATCATATGAAGAATATCCTGCTATTTACAACCGCTGCCCTGTCGGCAACTTCCATGCCGACAAAAGCAGCAAATGCCGACGAAAAACCCAATATCCTCTGGCTGACCTTTGAGGATACAAGCTGGTATGAATTTGGCTGCTACGGAAACGATCAGGTTAAAACGCCCTGCATCGACTCACTGGCAAGCAAAGGCGTACAATTTATGAATGCCTGGTCTGTGGCGCCGCAAAGTTCGCCTGCACGTTCCTCGCTCATCACCGGATGTTATGCCACCACCTACGGCATGGACGTCCATCCCCGGCCATATGATACACCAAAAGATATTTTCTTCCCGCAGTATCTCCGGGAAAATGGTTATTTCTGTACCAATAACAGCAAAACCCATTATAACACGACCGTCGACAATACGGTTTGCTGGGACGAATGCAACGATAGCGCCTCATATAACAGTCCCCGGAGAAGTAATAATCAGCCATTTTTTGCCGTATTTAACACCGTAACCTCACACATGGGGAGGATACGCACGTTTCATACGGACGGGCGTCGCGACTACACAAAGGAAGGGATATATCCGGGACAATTACGGTTACCACCCCATGTGCCCGACACATACGAAGTCAGGGCGGACTATGCCGGCCACCTGGAAGCCGTTCAGGATGTGGACAAGTGGGTGGAAATATTCATGAACGACCTGAAGGAAAAAGAACTGGACGACAATACCATCGTTTTTGTTTTTAGTGACCACGGCGGATGCCTCCCACGGGGAAAAGGATATCTGTACGAAACGGGATTAAGGGTACCCTTAGTTGTTCATGTACCGAAAAAGTGGCAACATCTTTTGCCCTCGAAACCCGGCACAAAAGATCAATCGCTGGTCAGCTTCATTGACCTGGGACCGACCGTTTTAAGTCTTGCCGGCATCAATCCGCCGGAGCACATGCAGGGAAGGGCGGTGATGGGGAAATATGCTGCGGATCAGCCAAAGGCGATGCAGTTCGCCTTTGCCTCCAACCAGCTTCATCACTTTATGCCCGTTCGCGCAGCAACCGACGGGAGGTTTAAATATATCCGGAGCTATATCCCCTATAAGCAATTTGCATTGCGCAACTATTATCAGTGGGGAATGCCCTCAAATAAATCCTGGGATAAACTCATGCTGAAAGAGTGCAACGATCAGGCTGCATGGAAACAGCCTTATCAGCATCACCCGGCAGAGATGTTATTCGATTTGCAGTCGGACCCTTTCGAACTGAATAATCTTGCCACAGATCCGGAATACGAAAGCGTACTTCTGGCCTTCCGCGGAGCTGTCTCTGAAAATATTCGCCGGACAAGAGATCTGGGGCTCTTTATCCCTTCCTCGAGAGAAGGGGTCAACCTTTATGACAAAGTAATTCAGGAAAATTATCCCTTGGAAAAACTTTACACGATGGCGGAACTTGCAGGAACAGCGAAAAAAAAGGATCTCCCTTTGTTGCTAAAAGCCCTAAATAGCAGCGAACCCGATGTTCGTTACTGGGCGGCAGTAGGGTTTGGACACCTTGCGTCAACAGGGAATCTTGACAAGGCTCCCGGAGAGCTTTTAAAGTTGCTGGAAGACGCCAATCCTTACGTGGCCTGCGAGGCGGCATATGCAGTTTCTTATACGGAGGATGCGGAAAAAGGAGTAAAAAGACTTCTCTTTCCCAACAACGAAGAAGAGAGGAAAATTGGATATGCGCTGCTGGAGTCCCTATCACTGGACCACACCAAACGTCATTTGATCCAGCCATACATACACGAATTAACAGAAAAGGCTGCTTCGCTCCCGGTAAAGGAAAATGAAGATAGCGGATTGATGGCCCGGGGCATTCTCGTCAATATGGGATCTCTGAATATTGATGACCTGCATGGAGCCGGCTCGTATGAGCAGGGACTGAAACTAAACAGAGGCAGACGCCCGATGAAGCCAACGCCTTAAAAAAATAATCATTCCACTTTAACAAACAACAACGAGATGAACAGAAGAAAATTTATTAAGAATACCGGATGGACATTTGTCGGTTTAGCCGCAACAGGAAGCCTGTTACAAGGTTGTCAACCAAAATCAAAGGAGGCGAAAAAAATAATGCCTTCCCCTCACGAACTGAAGCTCTACTGGGGGGATATACACAACCATTGCAACCTCACCTACGGGCATGGAGATATGAAAGATGCGTTTGAAGCGGCCAGGGAACAGCTCGACTTTGTTTCGGTCACCCCTCACGCAATGTGGGAAGACATTCCCGGCAGGAATGATATGCGCCTGCAATGGGTTATCGACTATCACACCAAATCGTTCGATGCTTTGCGTGCAGGAAAATGGGACGAATACGTGAAGATGACGAACGAATACAACAAGGAAAATGAGTTTCTTACTTTTTTGAGCTACGAGTGTCACGACATGGCGCATGGCGATCACGTGGCATTGTTGTATGATTTGGAAGGGACAATGGTGGAACCTTCAAATGCGATGGAGCTGAAAGCAAAGCTCAAAGGGCAGAAAGCATTTGTTACGCCTCACCACATGGGATATCAGACCGGCTTCCGGGGATATAACTGGAAATCATTTCAGGAAGACGGACAGACGCCTTTCGTGGAAATGTACTCCCGCCACGGGCTGGCTGAAAGCGATGACGGCGACTACAACTACCTGCACGACATGGGGCCCAGGCAATGGGAAGGAACCGTGTTGTACGGATTGGAGCAAGGGTACAAATTTGGAATTATCGGCTCTACGGATCAACATGCCGGCTACCCCGGAAGCTATGGCGACGGACGGGTAATGGCCCTCGCCCCTTCCCTCAAACGTGATGATATCTGGCACGCTTTGCAGAACAGGAATGTGGGGTGTGCCACGGGCGACAAGATAAAGATTGATTTTCGAATCAACGACGCAGTCATGGGCGAAGTGATCAGGGGTAACAGCAGAAGAATTTACCTGAATGTAGAGGGAGAAAATTCGATTGATTATGTGGACATCATCAAGAATGGAAAATGCATCGCACGCATGAACGGGCCGCTTATTCCCGCGGTACCGCAGGAAGATCCGGTCAGATGTAAAATAAAAGTGGAATTCGGTTGGAACCGCGAAGAAGAATATGTACATTGGAATGGTAAATTATCCATTGATAAAGGGATCATAAACCAGATAACACCCTGTTTCAGAGGGGCGGCATACACGTCCCCCCAGCCCGGCGAGAAGGCGTTTGAGACCCGGGTAAACCGGATCCTGTCCTCTTCTGAAAAGGATGTGGAACTGGATATGTATAGTGCTAAAAATCCCAATACCACAACACCGGCCATGCAAGGCGTCATCCTTGATCTGACTATTCCCAAAGAGGGAAGTTTAACGGCAGATTTCAACGGGAAGCGTTTCACGCATTCTATCGGAGAATTACTTCACGGTTCCAAGGCTCATTTCATGATAGGTTGGCTGAGTGAAGCGGTTTCATTCAACAGAGCCATTCCTGAAAGCGCCTTTCAGGTGGAGCATTATATGGAAGACACTGTCGCTGAAAGGGAGGTCGACTACTACTATGTGCGCGTAAGACAAAAAAACCAGCAATGGGCATGGAGCTCCCCTATCTGGGTAGAAAAAATATAAAACAGTGAACGATGAGAACAGCAATTGGTCTTGATTTGGGAGGAACTTCCATAAAGTATGCACTGGTTGACGAAGAGGGACAAATAATGCACCAGGGCATACGTCCTTCTTCGGCGACAGTCTCCGCGGGAGCTGTCGTTGATCAGCTCTGCAAATGCATTGAAGATATCGAAAGGTTCTTGTCCTCGAAGGAAGGGATCGACCTGAAAGGAATTGGCATTGGTACCCCGGGCATCATTGACGAAACAAACAGGATTGTCCTGGGCGGAGCCGAAAATATAGAGGGATGGGAAAACATTCCCCTTGCCCGGATCATCGAAGAGAAAACAAAACTTCGTACGGTAGTGGCCAACGATGCCAATGCGATGGGATTGGGTGAAACAATGTTCGGTGCCGGAAGGAACTTCAAACACATCGTGTTTCTAACCGTGGGAACAGGCATTGGGGGCGCAGTGATTATCGACGGAAAGCTTTTTAACGGATATGCCAACAGGGGGACGGAGCTGGGACACGTTCCCTTTATTGCCAACGGTGTGCCTTGTGCCTGTGGCTCTATAGGATGCCTGGAAGCATATGCCTCCACGTCGGCACTGGTACGTCTTTTTACGAATGAGTGCATTGAACAGGGCATAAAAACAGAAGAAGTGAACATCAACGGGAAGTATATTGTGGATCTATACCTTGCAGGAGATCCCCTGGCAGAAAAGTGCCTGAACAAGCATTGCGATTATCTTGGTCATGGGATTGCAGGCCTCATCAACACCTTCAGCCCGCAGCTTATTGTGGTTGGCGGAGGACTGTCGGAAGCCGGCGATTTTTATATGGAAAAAGTGCGAAAGGCCGCTTTCCGGTATGCGATGAAAGACTGTGCCCAAAATACAGAAATTACGGCAGCCCAGCTGGGAAATATGGCCGGAACAATTGGCGCAGCCTCGCTCGCATTCTCACTCCTTGATTGAATCATACAAAAACTGATAGAAAACCTATGAAACGAGCACGTAAACCAGTTATATCCATGTTGATGAGTAAAAACGAGTTCCATACGACACGTTTGATAATCAATAATTTTAGTCGTATGAACTTTTTTCATTGTCTTATTTTGTGCTTTCTCTTCGCTATCCCATCCTGTTCACAGGGATGTATCCTCAAAACAGGGAAAGAAACCCTTATGCACGAGGTGAGGGCAACACCCTCACCGCTGAATGGCGAACATATTCAGTTAAATCCGCCCCGTTTTATGTGGCCGGACAAGTATCCTCACTTGGGTGCGGCTTTGGATGGCGTGGAAAGCACCGAGTCAAAACCGGAGGTGACTTATCGGATACGAATCTCGCAAGATCCGAAATTTACCCACAACGTCATACAGGGCGAAAGAAAGTGGGCCTTTTTTAATCCGTTCCAACAGTTGGATAAGGGCAAATGGTACTGGCAGTATGCATTTGTGGATGCAGACGGTTCCGAAGAGTGGTCACCGGTACTTGAATTTCGTGTCGGCGATGGAGCAAAAACATTCAACCCTCCTTCCTTCAATGAAGTTTTGGAGAAACTGCCTGCATACCATCCCCGAATTTTACTGGATAAGAAGGAATGGGAAAATATCATCGACAGAAACAAGGACAACAAAGAAACTGACTCCTATTTTAAAATATCCAACAGATGTTTGTCGAACCCGATAAAACCATTAAACGAAGAGATTGATACGGCACAATTGGTTCATCTAGCCAACGTTGTACAGTACAAATCAGTGGTAATCAGGGAAAGCAGAAAGATTGTAGACCGGGAGGAAAAAAACATCGAATCCCTCATCCGGGCATACTTACTGACCAAGGACCATACCTATTACGAGGAGGGAATGAACCGGTTGTCGGAAGTAATTTCCTGGAAACAGAGTCCCTATTTTGCGGGTGATTTTAATTTATCGACCATCTTGTCACTATGCACCTCAGCTTATGATGCATTCTACGATATCCTTACCCCGGAAGAGCGGAAGTTACTACTGGGAGAGATAGGGACGATGGGTGACTTCTTTTATCATGAGTATGTCAATCATCTGGAAAACAGAATTGCCGACAATCATGTATGGCAGATGACCTTCCGGATACTGACAATGGCTGCCTTTGCCACCGTAGGGGAAATACCCGAGGCGACACTTTGGGCCGATTATTGTTACAACCTGTGGGTGTCCCGGTTCCCGGGACTGAACAACGATGGCGGCTGGCATAACGGTGACTCCTACTTTCACGTCAATATCCGCACCCTGATCGAGGTACCGGCTTTTTATTCCAGGGTTACGGGATTTGACTTTTTCAAAGATCCCTGGTACAATAACAATGCCGATTATGTAATTTACAGCCAGCCACCGTTTTCCAAATCAGCCGGACAAGGGAATGCACACGAGAATGTGAAGACACCCAGTGGAGCGAGGGTCGGCTATGCAGATGCACTGGCCAGAGAGTGCCAAAATCCGTGGGCAGCAGCCTATGTTACCCAAATCAAAGAAAAGGAACCGGATATTTTAACCGGCTCGTTCGAATCGAAACCGGCAGACCTTACCTGGTACAGATGCACGACCACCAAAGGGTATCCTGCAGACGGCAGGACGCTGGCAGATATGCCGCCTTCCAGGGTCTTCCCGGCAACAGGACTGGCAATCATGCATACCTCAATAGCAGAGCCACAGTCAAACGCCATGCTTTCATTCCGCTCAAGCCCTTATGGAAGCACGTCGCATGCGCTGGCAAACCAGAACAGCTTCAATACGTTTTACGGAGGAAAAGCCATCTTCTACAGCAGTGGCTACAGAACGGGCTTTACCGACTCGCACAGCATGTATTCCTATCGAAACACGCGCGCACACAACACCATTTTAATCAACGGAATGGGACAAAAGATCGGGACCGAAGGCTATGGATGGATGCCGAGACATTATGAGGGTAGTGCAATCTCTTATGTGCTGGGGGACGCATCCAATGCCTATGGCAAGAGCTCTTCACCATTATGGTTGAAAAGAGCAGAGCTCTCCGATATTGAGTTTACTCCGGAAAAAGGATGGGATGAGAACAAACTTGAAGTCTTCCGGCGCCACATTATCCAGTTGGGAAAATCTGGAATATATGTCTTATATGATGAATTGGAAGCTACTGAACCGGTCAACTGGAGTTTTTTACTTCATACCACGGAAGAGCCTATGTCGGTTCATGATTCCCGGGATCATGTGACAGTGACAGGTACCAATAGTTTAGGAGGAAAATCTGCCGCCCACATTTTTTGTTCGCAAAAAGTAGAAACATCCCTGACCGATCAGTTTTTCAGCGAACCGGAAAACTGGAAAAATGTGACCGACAAATCGGGCAAGACAGTGGTTTACCCTAATCACTGGCACTTCAGGGCCGAAACGCAAAAAAGCAAAACAACAAGATTCCTGACAATTATTGACACACATGGCAAAGAGAGAGAAGACTACGAAATAATAAGAGAAGGCGAAAGCCTGGAAGTTGCAGATTGGCTTATACAGTGTAACATGTCAAAACCGGGAGAAAGCTTTATATCGGTGATCAATGCCAAAACAAAGGAATCCCTGGTGTACGATAAACATAAAAACAACGGAGCCACCGTCATCACAGAAATTGTCAAGGGGAAGAAAAATAAAATAAAATTATGCGATGTCATTCCCGATCTTGAAATTTAATAAACTATTGCATTAAGCAATGCAAGCAGAAGGCAAGCTCGATTGAATTATGTTGTGGAGAGCAATAGTCAAACTTTAATGCCCTGTTTCGGTAATTGCTTACCGAAACGGGTCTCTATCTTGTAATTTAGCAGATTATGCCAAAAACTAAAACAATATTAATTTGTTTTGATGAGATAGGATAAATTCGTAAATTTGTGCTCGAGCACATGTAGACTGAGAATTTTGCTTAAAAACATCGCTCCATCGAACGCTGAAAATATAAAATCAAAAAATAAAGATAAATAAAATGAAAACAAATTACGAACTACGCTATGCAGCGCATCCGGAAGATGCCAAATCTTACGACACGCAACGTTTGCGCAGGGATTTTCTGATAGAAAAAGTATTCGTCAAAGACGAAGTAAACATGGTGTACTCCATGTACGACCGCATGATTGTGGGAGGAGCCATGCCGGTGAACGAGTCGTTGCACCTGGAAGCAATTGATCCGCTAAAGCAACCCGTTTTTCTGCGCAGCCGGGAGATCGGAATCTACAATGTGGGCGGCAAAGGAAAAGTAAAAGTGGGCGATGCTGTTTTTGAACTCGATTACAAAGAAGCGCTGTACCTGGGATCAGGAGACAGGGAAGTTTATTTTGAAAGCGACGATGCCGCAAAACCCGCGAAGTTTTATTTCAACTCAGCCACGGCTCACCGAAACTATCCCGACAAGAAAGTAACCAAAGCCGATGCGGTGGTGGCAGAAATGGGTTCTCTGGAGTCTTCCAACCACAGAAACATCAACAAAATGATCGTGAACCAGGTGCTTCCCACCTGTCAGCTGCAGATGGGCATGACCGAGCTGGCCCCGGGCAGCGTGTGGAACACCATGCCGGCACACGTACACTCGCGTAGAATGGAGGCCTATTTCTACTTCGAGGTACCCGAAGATCAGGCTGTATGTCACTTCATGGGAGAGGTAGATGAAACACGTCATATCTGGATGAAGGGCGACCAGGCCGTTCTTTCACCCGAATGGTCCATTCACTCTGCTGCTGCTACAAGCAACTACACCTTCATCTGGGGGATGGCCGGCGAGAACCTCGACTATGGCGATCAGGATTTTTCAAAAATTGTGGAATTAAAATAAAAAATAAGATGGTTAATTTTTCATTAGAGGGAAAGATAGCGCTCGTAACAGGAGCATCCTATGGCATCGGATTTGCCATGGCAACAGCTTTAGCTGAAGCAGGAGCCAAAATAGTATTCAACGATATCAACCAGACATTGGTAGACAAGGGCCTTGCCGCATACAAGGAAAAGGGTATCAAAGCCTACGGATATGTTTGCGACGTGACCGACGAAGATGCGGTAAACAAGTTTATTGCACAGGTAACGGAAGAAGTGGGAGTCATTGACATTCTGGTAAACAATGCCGGTATTATCAAGCGTATCCCCATGCACGAGATGTCGGCTGCAGAATTCCGTCAGGTAATCGACATCGACCTGAACGGTCCGTTTATTGTTTCAAAAGCAGTCATTCCGCACATGATCAAGAAAGGACATGGCAAGATCATCAACATCTGTTCCATGATGAGCGAACTCGGCCGTGAAACCGTTTCGGCCTATGCTGCCGCAAAGGGAGGGTTGAAGATGCTTACCAAGAATATCTGTTCCGAATATGGAGAGTACAACATCCAGTGTAACGGCATTGGCCCGGGATATATTGCCACTCCCCAAACCGCTCCGTTAAGAGAAAAACAAGCCGATGGATCCCCCCACCCGTTCGACTCGTTTATCATTGCCAAAACTCCGGCAGCACGCTGGGGAACACCCGAAGATCTTGCGGGTCCAGCAGTATTCCTTGCCTCGGAGGCTTCAAATTTTGTGAACGGACATATCCTCTACGTGGATGGCGGTATATTGGCTTACATCGGTAAGCAACCGTAATAATTAACATTCAGGAGCCGGGAAGCTTGACGAAAAGGAAAAACTTCCTTTCTCTCAGCTTCCGGGCTTTGCAATTCTGTATATCCATAATTAACAAAACAAACCAACCAATCGAAGTTGTATGCAAACAAGGAGTTTATTCCCGTTATCATTGATATTATTGATCTTCTCATTTGTCGGGTGCAGCACGTCTAAAGATCAATTGACCCTGCACATACAGAACCCAGGTTCTGTGGACAGGCAAAATGAGATGGTAGAAGTGGCATGGAAAGATATCCGTCAGAAACTGTCTCTTACAGAAAACCAGGCCATCGTGGTTACCGACAGCTCAGGAAAACAGATTCCTTGCCAGCTGATAAAGAATGGTTCCGACGAGGTGGAGACATTGTTGTTTCCTGTCTCCTTAGCCGCAGGACAAACCGCCTCATTCCAAATATCCACAGGGGTTGCAGAACCCGTGCAAACCATGGTTTACGGAAGATTGGTACCAGAGAGGAAAGATGACTTCGCCTGGGAAAACAACCGTACTGCCTTTCGGGTTTACGGTCCTGCACTAAAAGCAACCGGCGAAATCAGCAACGGAATGGACTTCTGGGCAAAAAGAACCGACTCGCTGGTCATTGACAAATGGTATAAAAACGACCTGTCGGGTTTGGCCTCCTACCACGAAGATCATGGGGAAGGAGTTGATTTCTACAAGGTAGGAAGGACACTTGGCCTTGGCATGACTGCACCTGTCGACAACGACACACTTTGCCTTGGCCACAATTTTGTAACCGCCGAGATCCTGGATAACGGCCCGCTACGACTGACATTCAAGCTTACGTACGATCCTTACATGGCCGGCGGACATGAAATAAGAGAAACCCGTATTATCTCCCTCGACGCCTATAGCTACTTCAACAAAGTAACCAATATCTTCGAGACAGACACCACCGGACTCACAGTAGCAACAGGCATTGTGATGCCTGAAGAGAATCCGGAAGCAAATGCCGCCACCACCACCTTTGGCGATAACACAGGTATCATTGCCTATGAGACCCCAGCCAACGAGGTCAACGGAACCATATACACCGCAGCAATTCATCCCAATGGGTTTGGCATCGTCAAGGTTTCGGGCGGCCATTATCTGGGATTGAACAGCTATAAACCCGGAAGCAGGTACACCTACTATGTAGGGGGTGGCTGGAGCAAAGCGGGGTTCAATAGCTTCGAAGACTGGACCCAGTTTGTGAAATCAGAAAAAGAAAAAATAGATCAACCTCTAACAATTCAGATAAAATAAGATGCAAAAAGTTGTCACTTTTGGCGAGATAATGCTTCGCCTGGCCACACCGGGCTATAAAAGATTCGTTCAGTCCGACAATCTTACCGCCACCTTTGGCGGGGGGGAAGCGAATGTAGCCGTTTCACTTGCAAACTACGGCATCCCCGTGGACTTTGTGACCCGTTTACCCAAAAACGATATCGCAGAATGGTGTATCTCCGATCTCCGGAAATACAACGTGGCCACAGACCACATTCTCCGAGGCGGGGAACGTGTGGGTATATATTTCCTCGAAACCGGAGCCGTGGCTCGTCCCTCGAAAGTTGTCTACGACCGCGCAAACTCATCCATTGCAGAGGTGGGAAAAGGAGTATTCAACTGGAAAGAGATCCTCAAAGATGCTACCTGGTTTCACTGGACAGGAATTACACCGGCCCTCTCGCAGGGAGCAGCCGATGCGTGCCTCGAGGCCATTAAAACGGCCAATGAGATGGGAGTGACCGTATCGTGCGACCTCAACTATAGAAAGAATCTCTGGAAATACGGCAAGAATGCATCGGAAATCATGCCCGCCCTGGTGGAAGGATGCGATATCATTCTCGGGAACGAAGAGGATGCCGAAAAGGTATTCGGCATCAAACCGGAAGGATTTAACGTGGAGCATACCGGAGGTGAAGTGGATGCAGCCGAATTTGAGTCGGTATGCAAACAGCTGATGCAAAAGTTTCCCCGCGCAAAGAAGGTGATCATCACGCTACGCGGATCCATCAATGCCAACCACAATACCTGGGGCGGATGTCTCTATTCCGACAAGCTCTATCAGTCAAGAAGATACGACATCACTCATATCGTGGACAGAGTGGGTGGCGGAGACTCTTTCATGGGTGGCCTAATCTACGGACTCCTCACCTACAAAGGCGATGACCAGAAAGCGCTCGACTTTGCCGTAGCTGCTTCCTGCCTCAAGCACACCGTTTACGGCGACTTCAATCTGGTGACCGTGCCGGAAGTAGAAACGCTGATGAAAGGTGACGGATCAGGCAGGGTGGTACGATGAGGATTTACTGATTGGAGCGATTCAGAAAACAAGATTATAAAGTTAGAAATAAGAATCCGGAGCTGAAAGCTGAGTGTTATCAACGGTAAGCCGATTGCTGTCCTCCGAAACGAAAACTGACAACTTATTTATGGCAAAATTTTCAAGACTACAGGTATATCAGGCCATGGAAAATACCGGCATCGTGCCGGTATTTTACCATGCCGATGCGGAAGTGGCAAAAAAAGTGGTGAAAGCATGCTACGAAGGGGGAATCCGCGCCTTCGAGTTCACCAACCGGGGTGATTTTGCCCACGAGGTATTCGCCGAACTGGTGAAGTGGGCCGACTCTGCGTGTCCTGAGATGATATTGGGTATCGGCTCCATCGTGGATGCCCCCACAGCGGCGCTCTACATTCAGTTGGGAGCCAACTTTGTGGTAGGGCCACTGTTGAATCCAGACATATTCAAAATATGCAATCGAAGGCAGATAGCCTACTCTCCCGGTTGTGCCACCACCTCCGAGATAGGGCTGGCACAGGAGTTGGGGGCCGAGATTGTAAAGGTCTTTCCGGGTGGTAACGTGGGAGGACCTTCGTTCGTGAAAAATATCAAGGGCCCCATGCCCTGGTCGAAGATCATGGTCACTGGTGGCGTAGAACCCACAGAAGAGAATCTCTCGGCTTGGTTCAATGCCGGGGTAACTGCCGTAGGCATGGGATCAAACCTGTTCCCCAAAGAGGTAATGAAAAATGGGGACTGGGAGAAGATCACCGAATTATGCCGGAGCAGCCTGTCGATTGTAAAAAATATTCAACACAAATAAACTAAATATCAGAAAAGAAATCATGAGTAAACTACAACAAGGAAATGCAAAGATGACCAACCAGCGATGGACGATTGTGGTCATGCTGTTTATGGCTACCACGGTCAACTATCTCGACCGGCAGGTACTCTCGCTGACGTGGGCCGACTTTATCGCTCCCGAATTTCACTGGACTAACAGTGACTACGGTACCATTACCGGACTCTTCTCTATTTTCTATGCTGTCTCCATGCTCTTCGCAGGCAAGTTCGTGGACTGGATGGATACAAAAAAAGGATTCCTCTGGGCTATCGGTGTATGGTCGTTTGGAGCCGTCATGCATGCTTTCTGCGGACTCCTCACAGCAGGGATCACCGCAGGAGAATGGACTCTGAGCTTCACGGGAGCACGCGAAGCGATTGGCACAGTGGGTGATGTATCACTGGTTGTGTCTGTAAGTGTCACCCTTTTCGTTTTCGCGCGGTTGGTACTGGCCATCGGGGAAGCAGGAAACTTCCCTGCTGCCATCAAGGCGACAGCCGAATATTTTCCGAAGAAAGACAGGGCTTATGCCACCAGTCTGTTCAATTCGGGTGCACAGATAGGTGCCCTTCTGGCTCCGCTGACCATCCCCTTCATTGCCAAGGCATGGGGCTGGGAAATGGCATTTATCGTAATCGGCGCTCTGGGTTTTATATGGATGGGCTTCTGGGTGTTTATCTACGAAAAACCCGAGAAAAACAAAAGAGTCAATGCTGCCGAGCTAGCCTACATTAACCAGGACGACGCTACCGACGCCATTGAAGGAAGAGCTCAGGTTGACGCAGATGCCGGCAAGAAAGTATCCTTCAAAAAGGCGTTCAAATATAAACAAACCTGGTCTTTTGCTGTTGGCAAATTTCTGACGGATGGAGTGTGGTGGTTCCTGCTTTTCTGGATTCCGGCATACTTAAGCGCTGTTTACGGACTGGATTCTACCCAAAGTGCACCGCATGTATTCGTGGTATATGCCATCTCGATGATCTCCGTTTTTGCAGCCGGTTATTTCCCTGCTTATTTTATGAACAAGAAAAGGATGGACCCTTACCAGGGACGTATGCGGGCAATGTTGCTTTTTGCTTTCTTCCCGCTACTGATTCTCCTGGCACAACCATTGGGAAGTATCTCTGTATGGATGCCGGTAATCATTATCGGTATCGCCGCTGCTGCACACCAGTCCTGGTCGGCCAACATCTTCACCACCGTGAGTGACATGTTCCCGAAACATGCCGTAGGTACAATCACCGGCATCGGCGGTATGGCCGGCGGTGTGGGCTCCTTCTTCATCAATAAGAGCTCCGGCGTTCTGTTCGACCATGCAGCCAACACAAACATGAAGTTCCTCGGTTTTGAGGGAATCGAATCGGGATACTTCATCATCTTTATCTTCTGTGCCATCGCCTACCTCCTGGGATGGACAATTATGAAATCATTGGTTCCTAAATATCAGCTGATTACGGATATGTGAACGCATTCTGTCTAGGACATAAGAGGGTGTATCACAGTGTGATTTCACCCTCTTTTTATTCAGATACCTATCTGAGAACATATCCCAATATTCACTTCTCAGGAGGTTAAATTTTATTTTGAGACAGCCTCTTATATTGTTTTTTCAAACCGCTCTATCATCTCCATGCACATTCTTCCGTTGTGGTAAGGACATTTCCAGAATCCGGCCTTGTCATCTGTAAGATTGGGGGTACCATCGGGTCGAATACTCCAGTACCATTCTCCATGCTCTTTATCAATAATATGATTCTGAATATATTCCCATACCTGCCGAGCAATATTGAGATATTTGACATCATTGGATTGTTGATATGCACTGTAAAAGCCAATAACTGACTCTGCCTGAACCCACCAATGCTTTTCTCTGTCGATATAGTTCCCTTCTCTTTCATAATTCAAACCGCCATTGGTATCTAATCCTTCGGTTGCTGCCTTCGCAATTTTCAACGAAATACCATTCATTCTTTCTAGCAAATCACAATCTTCCAACATCTCTGCTGCCTCGATCAATAACCAGGATGCTTCAATATCATGTCCGTAGGATATGGCAGAAGATTTTGGAGTCCACACTTCATCAAAGAAGAGATTAAGATGAAACGTTTCCGGATCAAGAATTTTTTCTGTAAAAACAGACAGCAATTGTCTCTGAGTATTTACTACAACCTCATTTTTCCATATCCTCAATAGATTAGTGTAAGGCTCGAGGATATGCAAATGGGTATTCATTGTCTTTTTCTCATTGGCATCTTTTTCGCTCAAACGCATATCAGCTATCGGTTGCCAATCACGCGTAAAAGCCTCTGGATACCCTCCATATTTCTCGTCTCTATGCTTCTCAATCACCCAGAAAAATTCTTTTGCCCTATCTAACGCCCGCGTAACACCTGTGGCCCTGTAAAATTCAGAAAAACCGTAAAGCATAAAACCCTGCGCATAGATCTGTTTTTTACAGTTAACTGGATTACCCTTGTAATCCAGTTCCCAATAGGCACCACCAAACTTTCTATCTATAAAAAAAGTCTCAATATAATCAAATGCCCGCTGGGCAATCTCCCGGTATTCATTCTTTTTTAATATCCGATAAGCTGCTGAGAATGTCCATAAAATACGAGCATTGAGAATAGCTCCTTTGTTCGCTTTGGGATGTATTTCATTTCTCCCATCCAACCGTCCGTAAAACCCACCATGTTCAGCATCTTGCATCCTTTCTATCCAGAACGGCAAGATATTGGCTATCAGCTCTTTTCTAAAACCGTTCATAGTTATTGTCTCCTTTTCTCCAATTCCATTGTAATAGCTTTCAAACCCTTTTCCGTTAACGGATAAAAATAGATGAATATAATCGAGAGAATACTACCAATAGCTGGAAAAATACTCATAAACATTTTAATTCCGCTGATGGTTTCCGCATTTTGCACCTGATTGGCTTCGAATCCAAAGTAAGCCAATAGCCAGCCTGTCACTGCAGTACCGATGGCCCATCCTAACTTCTGGCTCATAGACGAAGAGCTGAATATCAGTCCTGTTGCCCGATTGCCCGTTTTATATTCCGAATAATCAGCGCAATCAGCATACATAGACCACAATAGAGGGAAGATACTTCCTGCGCAAATACTGATAAACGCCTGAAGAATAAATATAAGAGCGATATTATGGTTATCCAGTCCATAGAAAATAATGCTGAGCACAGTGGCGATCGCCATCGCTCCCATATAGGTATACCGTTTACCGATCATGTTACTCACCGGTGCCGCAAGAATAACACCGAAAAGATTGGCTGCCTGTCCCAAAGCAAGATACAATCCGCTAAGGACAAATGGGATATTCAGAATATTAATCGTACCGAACATATCTTCCTCAACGTAATATTTGAAATAATAGATGGTTGCACCGTCACGAATGGAATTGAATATAAGGGCCGAAACACCTGCCCCCAGAAGAATCCACCACGGGCGGTTTCTTAGAAGGTCTTTCAAGTCGTCTTTCAATGGAGCCTGTTTTTCCCGGATAGGCTTTACACGTTCTCTGGTGAATGTAAAGCAGAGCAGGAACAAAACAGCACAGACAACGGCGATTACGATCACCGCCATAAACCAACCGCGTTGCTGATTCTCTACAACTTCACTGTTACCGCTAAAATAATTGACCATCGGCATAAACAGGAGTAATGTTACAAAACTTCCGATGTACGCGAAGGCCATACGGTAAGTGGAAAGCACATTCCTATCTTTTGGATCGGAACTCATCACACCCAATAGGGATGCATAGGGAACATTAATACCCGAGTACACGATCATCATCAGTGAATAGGTGATATATGCATATATGACCTTATCTACTGATGAGAAAGCCGGAGTAAAAAAGGTAAAGACCCCGATCACCGCGAACGGGATGGCTAAAAACAGCAGATAGGGCCTGAATTTACCCCATCTCGTTTCGGTACGGTCCGCGATAATACCGACCACAGGATCAAAGAATGAATCCCATACCCGTGTTATCAGGAACATCGTCCCCACTGCCGCCGCTTCCATTCCAAACACATCGGTATAGAAGAACAGGAGGTACATCCCAAACAACTTCCAGAACATCGACGATGCCGCATCGCCAAATCCGTATCCTATTTTTTCCTTGAATGTTATCATAAATAAAGTGTGATGGCCGAGCCAACGTCATGATGAGTGTATACTGGTGAACAGAATAAAGTGCCTTATTTTAATGCATTTAAAAGTTGAATATTGCGGTCAATTTGTCCATACAAAGCCTGTACCGACCTAAAGCTTAACAATTCGTCCTCGGGTGTTTTCAAACAATAGTCTACCAGGCGATCCACTGTAGAAGTGGCTACATGCATCCGAGTATCGGACGAAGCATAGTAGATAAACACGGTCCCGTCGTCATCAGCGATCCAGCCGTTGCTAAAAAGCACATTCGACACGTCACCCACTCTCTCCTCTCCTTCGGGAGCCATGAAATACCCTCCGGGTGAAGCAATCAGCCTCGAGGGGTCTTCGAGTGAAGTCATATATAAATATAATACATATCTCAGACCTGCAGCACATGCACGAACGCCGTGCGCCAGATGAAGCCATCCGTGTGATGTTTTGATGGGCGCCGGACCTTCTCCATTCTTTAGCTCTTTAATGGTATGATAATAACGTTGGTCCACGATTTTTTCATCGGTAATTACAGCCTTGTTCATATCATCCACCAACGCCCAGCCGATACCCAACCCGCTACCGGCATTAATAAAGCTATCCTGGGGTCGGGTGTACAGCGCGTATTTCCCATTAACGAACTCGGGGTGGAGTGCCACGTTACGTTGTTGGCTCTTGGACTCCACATCGGGTAGTCGCTCCCAATGGATCAGATCCTTGGTCCGCACGACCCCTGCGGATGCTTTTGCTTTCGACAAGTCTCCCGGTTCCGCCGTATCATCAAACCGTTCCACGCAGAATATCCCGTAAATCCATCCATCTTCATGAAGCGTCAGTCTCATATCATATACATTGGTAGCAGGATCATTGTTTTCGGGAATCAATACGGGGTAATTCCAGAAACGAAAATTATCGATACCGTTGGGGCTCTCGGCGATGGCGAAAAATGATTTCCGGTCGGCCCCTTCCACACGCACCATCAGGAGGTACTTTCCCTGCCATTTTATAGCCGCGGAGTTCATGGTCGCGTTAATTCCGATTCGCTCCATCATAAAAGGATTTGTTTCGGGGTCTAGGTCGTAACGCCAGAACGGCGGTGTATGAGCTGCCGTAAGTACCGGATTTTTATATCGCTCGTATATACCGTTCCCCGGTAATAAGGCTACATTTTCCAATGAAATCAATTGTTCGTATTTACTGTTAATTGCGTTTAGTCGTTCCTTAAAAAGCATGTTCATTGATTCTATTCACTTTATTATTAATTCTATTCTTTAAAGTCTCAGGCAGCCCATTAGTGAAACCCGGATAAAGTCTTTCAACTATCCGTATTGCTAAAAAAAACATCATCTAATTGTTACTCCTTCGGGCATTTTGTACATATCGGTCAGATCACTTTCAAACAATGTGAAAATATCTTTATAGAATTGTTTGAAATCGTCTGCCGAAGCATCTCCTGGGTAAGGACCATAGGCATGGCGTGGATTATCGTTACGCCAAGCAACCACCATACTTACCGGGTATTGTTTGAGTGGACGAAGTACATCCGACGTCCAGTAGTCTGACGTGTGATCATTCTCCAATCCTGTTTCTGTTACTCCTACTGGTTTACCCAGGTAAGACGACACCTGACAGATTGCTTCCAAATTTGAATAGAACGCATTCGCATTGCGCCCATGATAGCAATCCATGCCCAAGAAGTCCACGTAATCATCGCCTGGCCATCGATAAAGCAGGCGACCTTTCGGATTGTCGTACACTTCGTCCATTTGTGGCGAGATGGCATAAATAACATTATGTACCCCCCTTACATCACGTAGATAATTGACGATAAAACGCCAAAAAGCTATAAACTCTGCTTCGGTAGTGGCAGTTGACCCCCACCAGTTCCAGCTTTGTGTGTGTTCATGAAGCGGGCGGAAAATAACCGGTATGGGTCTTCCGTCATCATCTTTCATCGCATGAAGAGCGTCGGCCACTCCATCGAGTATCTTTTTATACTTCAGGTTCATTTCGCTCCCTTCGATAAGTATCTGATCAACTACTTTCGTATTATCCCATGATGTGCCAACGGGGTATTGCTTGTCGGGGCCTTCGGTTAAAGGATTGTTTTGATGCCATACCAGAATTGAAACACCTCCACGTTTATAGGTCTCCTTCACAAAATTAATCTTTGTATCATTTATGCGATGCATGTCAAGACTATACACAGCAGGATGGTCGCCCGTAAGGTCTTTCACATCGCTCCTGTCTTCATCTCCCCTCCAGCCGATGCCATATGACGGATAGTCGTGATGTCCGAACATAACACCCTGCCGGGCGATAAGATATAGGTTGGCATACAAAGCCTTTGTTTCGGGTGTAGCCTGCGGATCAACCATTGAAAGTTCTAAAGGCTGGTTCTTGAAGAGTTGTTGGGAAAAATCGTGCAATTGCTGGCGCCAAAACTCCCACTCGTGACCATATTCAGATTGATGAAATTCTTGTGTAATGCCACGACGATTTAAATCTGCCACAAAATCAACGTGACCATCGTAGCGGGGATCTTTCGTGCCACAGCTTATCCATAGCAGAGAAAGATTTTCATTCACAGTTCTTGCATCCAACGGCATGGTTGGAATATACTTGTCATAGTCAAACTTACCGTCACTTAATATCCCGGCACTAAACTGGCCGATGGCCGAGAAGGTATCCATATTGCGCAGGCCTATAACGAAAGCCTGTCCGCCTCCCATTGATAAACCTGCAATAGCTCTGTTTTCCTTATTCTTTTTTACTCTGTATCGGGATTCTATCAAGGGAATAACATCATTTATCAACTCATTCTCTAGCGTGCTCATTCCTTCCACAGTACTCCCTCCTGCCCATGAACCATCGGTAAACCCATTGGTCATTACCACCAACATGGGAGTTGCTTTTCCTTGAGCTATAAGGTTGTCGAGAATGATGTCGGCACGACCGTCTCTGATCCAACTACTTTCGTTATCACCACCTCCGTGACGAAGATAAAGTACAGGGAAAGTACGGTTTAGCTGACGTTTGTATTGTGCAGGTACATACACATACATATTGCGCGGTTTACGCAACGGGGTAGAAGTATAAGTCAGTCTGTGTACTTCGCCATGAGATACATCCTGCAATTCATCATACCGCGGAGTATTGCCATGAACCTCAACTATACTTCCGTACACCGAAGTTCCTGCTTTCACCAAGGGATTGGCAAAATCAACAGTATGCATTCCGTCTACTTCAAAAGTATACTGATATACCCGAGGGGACACAGGAGGAATGGTGACAGACCATATTCCGTTACTTTCATTACTCATAGGTATTGGCTTTACATCCCATTCGTCGAAGTGCAGATTTACTTCTTTCGATCCAGGAGCCTTGACCCTGAAAGTTATACTACCATCATCATGCACTACCGGCGAAAAAGGAGGCTCGACCGGTTTCCACCAATCCTCGGTTGAAAAGGTGTTTTTATCCGTCTGAGCTTCCGCCTGAAAGGCTGTAGAACTAAAAAGCAGAATAAAACAGAAAAGTATTTTGGTTAATAAATAAATTCTTTTATCCATCATTTATAAGTTTATGTATTAAGGCATCAGCGTAGAACGTGCGGCACGGTCGGGATCATTTTTTACTTCACAATTATCATTGAGAATCATGGTTTCACCATTTTGTTCAGTGTAACGCGGCCACATTGGCAATGAAATGCAATTAGGATTTCCTGTACGGGCAAAATTCAACAGAGCATCTGCCATGCGGTATGATAATGCACGTGGACGCACACCCCCTCCGGTATGGGTAAGCATCAGGTCTGTATTAAGAAACCAGAAACTGATATCTAAACAGTGGAAAGCTCGCATACGTCCGTCGAACAACGGCGGGCACCATCCGAACCAAGCCATATATACAGGAGAATTCTGTGCAAGCTTTAACTTAGCAGCCTCTACTACGGATAGGCGGTTGGAGTTGATCAAATTGAGTATCTCCACCGGTTTTGCCTCTGGGAAATTACGCGCGTATGCTTCAACAATAACATCAGAACGATCACCATAACGCTGCTTGATACGCTCGGCTACACCCGACAGACTGATTTGCTCAAGCGCTGAATCTGTACGACCTGGGTTCCATTCGTGGAAAGTAGTACAGAAAATAATTGGTACATCCGGAGCATTTCTATCCTGAAAGAATTCACCCGCAGGTAAATGAACGTTATCGGCTACCGGAGCAAAACCACAACGAGGCATTCCCAACGGCCCCTTTTCCTTTTCCATACGACTATAGGCCTGCTGTGCAATCTTTAGGTAATCGGCCCACGGCATGTCTTGCAAACGATCTATATTACGAGGTGAAAGATTTGCTTCTTTAAGAATATAACGACCCAGTTCACGGCTGTAGTCTTGATTATTGGCAGAGGTAGCAGATCCACTGAGTGAAACAGCTTTATGTGCCAAATGCTTTACCGCAGGCATGGTTGCCAACATGCATACTTTTGCACCACCCCCTGATTGTCCGATAATAGTAACATTGCCGGGATCACCTCCGAAGTTGGCGATGTTATCATGTATCCACTGAAGCGCTGCTACTATATCCAGTAGTCCCACATTACCCGAATCCCTATATTTCTCACCTCCCACTCCTGATAAATCAGAAAAGCCAAAAACATTCAGACGATGATTAATAGAGCAATATACTACATCTCCATAGCGAGTAATATTTTCCCCGTTATAACCATCTTGCTCAATACCATTACCACGAGAAAATCCGCCCCCGTGAAGCCATACTATCACCGGGCGTTTTTTATCATCAGAAAGTGACGGAGTCCATATGTTAAGAGCCAGGCAGTCTTCACTCAACTCATCGTAGTTCCAGTGATCTACAAACATGTCGTAAGATGTGGAGGCACGACTGTAAACATCCTGCGGAGAAGAATTAGCATAAAACACCGCAGGGCGGATACCTGCCCATGATTCACGTTTGTGTGGGGGCATAAAACGATTTTTACCACTTGTATCTGCAGCATAAGGAATACCGAGAAAAGTATAAATACCTCGCATTACATATCCTTTTACTTTGCCGTATTCCGTATCAGCGATGGCAATATCGTCACCAATCTGTACCTGAGGAATATCTAAGTTATAATTATGCTGATTATTTTTGAACTGAGCAGAACAGGTATCCTGTTCATTGCAAAATACAGCATGAGGTTTAACACTTAACAGTGTTACACCCGGAGCTATATTTTGTATAAATTTTCTTCTATCCATCTCCTTTTACTTTAATCCTATCACCAAATGTATGTACCTACAGAACCCGATGCAAGCCTAAGATTGGCAAACATGCCATTGTGCTGTATTTTTACATTTTGTACCGACCATGAATCATTTGCCACAATCAAAACGATTTTACCTTCAGGTGTTTTAAAAGCGACATTGGGAAGCACATTGCTGTGCTCAACCAGCGTAGCACGACGCACCTCGGCACGTTCTTCATCCTCTGTTATATCTACACCCTGATCAAATGGGTGGGTAGAATATATTCGCACAGATCCGGGACTGACAAACTTTGAAGCATGTGCAATAGTATAGTAAGCAATATTACGGGTTATTTTATCACCATCAATTGTAATAGCCCCCTGACACATGGAACAGCCACCGTTATCGGTATGTGGATCATTTAGCGGATCGGCTGCAAAATTCCATAGCACAGCGTTCTTACTCCAATTGCGTGTCACATCGATGATGAGTCTTTTAACCGAAGAAGCAATATTGATTTCGGAACTTCCCGGGCGTTCCGTAAGCATTTGCTCAGTAAAGTATATATTCTTATCTGGCCTTGCCATATGAACGGTACCCATACCACTCATGTAACCCCTATAGTGGTGGAAAGCAGATCCATCTATATATTTTGCTGTTTCAGGATCGCTCAAAACTGCCAAAGGATAATCAGGACGATCACAGTTATGATCGAAAATGACAATCTTTGTCTTTAGTCCAGCCTCATGAAAGGCAGGGCCGAGGTGATCACGCACAAACTCGTTGTGCTCCTGCCAATACCAAGGCATACTTGGCGTATTCCGTGAATTGAGCGGTTCATTTTGTATCGTGACGGCATCAATGTGAATTCCTACTTTAGCCATCTCCTGTACATACTTCACAAAATATTGCGCATAAACGCTGTAATACTCCTTCTTTAGCGCTCCCCCCCTAACATTGCCGCTGGTTTTCATCCATACCGGAGCCGACCAGGGAGAAGACATTATCTTGATGTCGGGTACGATCTTTAGTATCTCCCTCATAATTGGGATAATGTCTTCCAGGTCGTGACTCAAACTGAAATTCTTAAGTTCAATATCCTTTTTGCCTTCCGGAAGATCATTATATGAGTATACGAAATTATTTAAGTCTGAGGCACCCAATGTAAGTCGTATATAGCTAAATCCCACATTATTGCTGTCATTAGCAAACATCTCCCGCAGAATCTGAGTGCGTGCAGTCGGTGTCATGCGATTGAGATGAAAAGCGCTTCCTTCTGTAAGAGCGAATCCAAATCCATCTATTGACTGGTATTGCTGCCGGTCGTCAATGACAATAGGGAGCCCGCGACCATTTTCATGGCCAAAAACAATTTTATCAGGTTGGCAACTAAACAAAGATGATCTGTCGGCATTTGTCACCCATGCTTCAATAACAGGTGCTTCAACCACCTGTGCAAACAAAGTTAAGGATGTAGCCCATAGGCAGAATATCAGAAATATATGTTTCATTTATTTAATTTTTATCGCTTTTTCTTACAACTGATTACCTAGAAAGAAGCGTATTTATTGAGGCGTAAGAATGTAAACTATCTCACAAGCAGACCCAAGGACTTCTCCCTTTAATGTAATCTTCCCTTCTGACTCTTCCACATTCTTCATCTCGTAATAAACCCTTGTTGTAGGTTCAAAACTTTCTCCTTTATACTTATTATTTAAACCGGGCAGATCAATTTCTACATCAGTTATGGCAGTAGTATTATTTGGATTGAAGAGGTATACATAAACCTCATTTCCGCATCTCACTCCAAAAGACTGCAAATCAACGGCCTTTACCGTGACAGATATAAATTCACCTTTCCCTGCATCTATCATACGATCGTTAATCTCCCGGACACCTCTGAAATAAGGAATCAGACGCCGAGCCTCAAAATATTCCCACCACCAACTCATAGGTGTAACCGGGGTTGGAGAGAAAATTCCATACCACAACCCACGTTTGAAGTCAATATCCATTTCGTGTGAGAAATCGTCAAAGCACTTCGACCAGTCCCATTCACGTCCAAATTCACCAATAATGTATGGCTTTTCGAATTCAGTTACATACTTACTGATTTCTGAGGGAATGACTGTAGTGTTGTTGTAGATATGCTTCTGATTAATGTCAATATTTTCAACGGAGTTTAGTCCTTCAAGATCACGATGTGAAATGCTGGTTGTAACAATGTGATTATATGGATCCAGTTGCTTCAGGTAAGTGCTCATTTCATCATGCCAGGAAACAATATCCTCAGAAGGTATGGGATTTTTTGAATTTCGGAATTGAATATTGTCAATTTCATTAAAAAACTCCCACATTGCAATATTTGGACTGTATCCCCATCTTGCAACAATATACCTCAATCTGTTTTTGTAACGTTCCTTGGATACTTTTGAAATGAAGAAGTTATGGTCTGCAGCAACATCACCTTGCCCCATACAAAGCATTACATACACAGCCTCATCTTGACATAAATCAACAAACTGATCTAACTTCTTTACAGCACTTGGATTAAAATATTCATTTGAAGGAGTATAACGATTATTATTAAAATTGTCCTTCCTATCAATAGGAAAATTCCAGGAACACATCCATACACGACAGAAGTTGCCTCCATTTTCAGAAAACAGTGGAACCAAATAATTGTAATTGTACCTATCGTGAATTTCGTGGAGATTCTTGAAATATTTAGAATCATCATTGATCCTTGACTCCCAACAAAGACTAAAACCTACACCTCTGAAAAGATCGCCATTATCAAACATCAGCGACCAGTTGTCTCTCACTTTAAGAAAACCTTTCAACTTAGATTGCGCAGAATAGAAATATTTTTTTTTAGAAAGATCCTTTCTTTTTCCTTTTTCTGTCAATTGAAATTGGTATTGGTACAGTCCAATCTCGCTCGGCGTAAACCTTGCCATCCATGTTGAAACTTTACCACTTTCGCCAGACTCATAGAAACAGGGAATTACTAAATTCTTGCCGTTTGGTGTAGTAACCAACATGTCAAGAGTAATCTCCTCTTGTAAGTAAGGATTATCCCATGCCCCTTTAAGCTCAATTAAAAAATCTGAACGATCATATTGACTGACTGATTTTGTAAGTGGATCGATTTTAACTATTTGAGCTTGTGATCCTATCGTAAAAGATAGAATGACCAGGGTTATAAAAATATTTCTTTTCATTTTCGAATTGTTCAGTTTATTTAAATAAATATCTATCGCTATATCTGAAAGTTATTTAAAAAAACCTCTGATTTTCTCCACATCTATTACAACATTTACTTTTGTCCCCTTTTCTGCTAATTCATAATTAGAAGGATTGGAAATCTCAATTGTCAACACCAATGTTTGATTATTAAAAGCTTCCGACTTTAATGCTGTGGCATCCACTGAAAGATAAAACACTTCACCTGTTTTATCAGAACCTACACTCACAGTATTAGGTAAAGTAAATATTGATTCCGGAAGAGCTATCCCATTTAAAGATGTCAAAACTTCGTTTGAAGGAGTGTACGACTTAACATCAACGCTATAAGATTCGCTGCGTAAGCTTCCGGAGCGTAGGAGGCCCATGATTATTTTTACTTTATTATCTTCAATCTTGAAATTATAATTGTTTTCTTCACCTCCTGCCGGGACTAGATAATTATTGTCTATACCACCCGATATCATTGATTGAGGAATATAAATATAGGTGTACCCAAATTCAGTAAATCCATCTCCTTTTGCACATCCTAGTAATACTAGCAATAGAAGTAATATAATCGATTTGTAATTCATGATTTTTTCAATTTTATTAATATCCATCATTTTGTTTAAGTGTACCTTTAGAGTTTACTATCTCAGAGCGCAGGAATGGTAAGTAATAATTTCTCTCTTGAAACTTACGTTCTGCAACTTCATATTCGATATAATCTAAACTCGTTCCGTTTTTTTCAACTTTTACACCAATTATTGGTTCATTCAACACTTGCATTGCATCTTTCCATCGTAAAAGATCCCAATAACGATGATCTTCAAAAGCCAATTCAACTCTGCGCTCATGTTTTACAGCCTGTCTGAAGCTCTCTTTGGAAGAAGCCGGAACTTCAGGCAAATCGACACTTGCCCTGTTTCTCACCATATTTAAAGCTTCCAAAGCAGAAAGTTTATACCCTTCAGGAATGGCTGTCGGCCCAAATGCTTCGTTCATAGCTTCAGCATAATTAAGTAATATTTCCCCATACCTGAATGTTATCCAGTTATGCTGCGCAGTTTGTCCTTGAATCAGATTCAAATCATCTGTAAGGAATTTTCTTAGATAATAACCAGTTCTACTCGAATTAGCATTTGACATATCATCTGCTCCTCCGGTATATTGATTTATTGTTCTACCGTTCCAAGTACTGCCATTTGTTACAATTGAAGCATGCAAGCGTGGATCTCTATTTGCATAGGGATCATTTGGATCCGGTTCAGATATATACTCATAAGCCGAAACCAAGTTATGTGATGGAGTCACACCACTATATCCGCCTGGTGTTGCAATTGGATAGTTATTTACCTCCATAGTGTTCGAAACACCTCTTCTTACCGCATAAATGGTTTCACGACTTGATAAAGAATTAGCACCTACAAAATAAGTTCGATAATCCGGATGCAAACTATATTCTAATTCATCGCTATCTATCAGGTCGTTGGCTGCAATAGCTGCTTTAATCCATTTATCAGTGTTACCTTCGGAATTATGCAGCGGACTAGCAGCATATAGCAATACTCTTGATTTTATAGCCAGAGCAACTCCCAGTGTAAAACGGCCCTCACGGTCTGCATATTGATCCCAATTAACTGCTAAATCAGCACTATAATTATCAATTTCTTTGACAATATAATCTACTACCTCTTCATAACTTGATCTTGGTATTTTTTCATTTTCTGAATTTTCAATTGTCTCTTCTATGATTGGAACACCTCCATACATTTTTATCAATTCAGCGTAGTAATAAGCCTTAGCAATATGAGCTTCGGCAATATACCAATTCAATGATTGCACGTCTCTCATATAGGAATAAATGTCAGTCTCCACGTTTCGATTCAGCTTTAGCAAATCTTCGCCTTTACCATCTCTCACGTAATTCAAAAAATAGTTTGCAGCACGAATCCCTTCATAACAATTTTGATATTGATAAAATAGCGGATTCGTACCTTCATTTAAAATCCCTTTATTAAAATAAAGGACATTACTTGAGACAGATGTTTGTTGAGCTTCATCTGAAGCTGACGCGAATATATTGTTATCTATTGTAGAAAAGCCATAAGAAATTGGTGAATAAAATGCATTTCCCAAACTCCACAAGGTGCCACGATTGGTTGCAATTGTTTCGGAAGTAGCATTTCGGTCCAGGCTAGTATTGAGAAAATCATCACATCCCCCGATCAATAAGATTAGCAGTAATGCTGTAAATATTTTTTTCATATATTTTAATAACATATCAATGATTATTTAAACGTTAAAATGTAAATGAAATACCTGCATTAAAAGACTTAATTGAAGGGTAGCCGCCATAAATACTTTCCGGATCCATCTTGTATTCATCTAATAACTTACTCCATGTAAATGGATTTACAACATTCACAAAAATCCTTAGTTTCTCTACATTTTCGAGATTCAAAGAATTATTTAATGCAAAATCATATCCAAGTTCAATATTGCGGATTTTTAAATAGTCTCTATCTTTAATCCAGAATGAACTTCCCCTATAATTGTTTGCATTACTTTGGGTAGTAAGCCTGGGATATTTAGCAGTACTCCTAGTATCAACATTTTGGCTGGGATAATAAGCCCATGCATCTTCTGCAATAGGGAACACAGTTCTATTATCTACAAAAGCAACTGTCTGGTTCCAATTTTCGAGCAAGTTTACAGATGCTCCGGCTATACCTTGAAACAAAATATTAAAATCGAAACCTTTATAATTGATAGCACCTCCAAAACTATAGGTCCATTCAGGGAAAATAGATTTACCAATCTGAGTAACATCATTTTGATCTATAACTCCATTATCATCTAAGTCTACATACCTGATATCTCCAGGTTGAACATTTCCAAATGCAGGTGTAGGAATTCCTTCAACCAGTGATCCATCATCGTTGAAGTCAGCAACATCATAAAAACCATCAGCTTCTAACCCGATAAATGTTCCAAAAGGACGGCCTGTTTTTGCGTTATACTCATGAGCCGGAGCTACTTCAGCCATATAATCAATATTATTGGTGTTATAGGACAGCATACCGCTCAGCGAGTAATTGAAATCGCCAAAATTGTCTTGCCAAATTCCGGTCAACTCAAGTCCTTTACTGATCATCTTTCCTATATTAGAAAAGTAATAATTATTGCCATAATAATTCATTATTGAATTATCGAGGGTAAGGATATCAGTTCGTATATCCAAATACACATCGGCTATTAAATTTAGCTTTCCTAATAAACTCAAGTCCAAACCTAAATCATATTTGGTGCTTTTTTCTGCATGGGCGTCCGGATTGGGCATAAACATAGGTACTAAAGTGTTTTGCCAGGTTCCTGAAGAAGCTCCGGTATAAAACGACCCAACATAACTTGATGTAAAGTACTCTTTAAACAAGAATCGCCCATTGGAAGAGAAAGCATCCAGTGCTTCTGTTGCATTTGAATCAGAAAAACCCGAACGACCTACCGAAGCCCTGATTTTCAGGAAATCAACACAGTCTGCATCTTTCAATAAATCTTCATTCGAAACAATCCATGCTCCTGAAATGGCTGGATAAAACGCCCACCTGTTAGCAGGTGCATAAGCATCATTACCAAAGTATGAAAACGATAGATTCCCAATATATCTGTTATCATATCCGTAGTTAATATTCCCATTATAATTTATGTAATTATATTTATAGGAAAAATAACCGTCGCCATTAAAAGCCGATGTATTCAAATTGGCTGAGGCAGATATGGCATGTTTATTAAAAGTCTGATCATATCCAACAGTTAATTGGCTTTGTTTCCAGTCCTCCATAGCAGCAGAACCATACCCGCTAGCCCTAATAGAAGTTGTTTCATCGGTAGTCGTTGTTACTCCATTGTGGTATCGTGCGTAATTTTTAGTTTTGCTATATGTACTTAGTGTATAGGCATTAAAAGAAAACGCCTCTTTCAAATATAACCCTGGCAGTAAAAAATCTAGTTTTTCTTTCAATGAGAAATTTCCTTGTAAGATACGTGATTGATTTGATGCCCAGCCCAGGCCTTTAATTGAACCCACTGGGTTATTTTTGTGATTGGCTGTTCCAGAGTAGTGATAACCAAGTTCGTCATCAAAAACATTGTAAACATTGGAAGGATAATGAGATAATACATTCATTAAATTTGAAACTTCAAAATTGGGACGTCTACGTTGCTCGATTCTTCCTCCTAAATCAACACGTGCTTCAAATATTTCGAACATTTCAAAATCAAGATTTGTCCTGAGATTGTATCTGGCGTATCTTAAGTTTGAAGTCGAATCAGTATTATTTACTTTAAATATACCTTGGTGATCAACATAACCTAGTGTAACATTATACCGGGCTTTTTCGCTTCCACCATTAAATGTTATATCTCCATCTACATAACTACCCGATTTACGTAGCACTTCGTCATACCAGTCTATATCTATGCCTTGACCCGATTTGTATGCATCTAACTGAGTTTGCGAGTAAAAAGGAGTCCATGCCTGATTATCATTACTAATTGCATGATTATATAAAGAGGCATGACCGTAAGAATTTAAAGGCTTATTAATTGCTACAGGTGTCTGCGAGCCATATCTTAATTGAGCTGTAACTTTGGAAGGTCCAATATTACCTCTCTTTGTTTCAATCCAAATAATACCATTAGCTCCTCTTTCACCAAAAGTGGTTAATGAAGCAGCATCTTTCAGCACCGAAATACTTTCAATTTCAACTGCGGAAAGGTAAGTCATATAGTTACTATTAACTTCAAAACCGTCAACAAAAATCTTTGCAACGTTAAATCCGCCACTTCCATAACTGCCAATTCCACGAATCAACCATTGAGCATTGTTATTACCTACTTCACCTGTTCCTTGAATTAATGTAAATCCAGATAGCAATCCTGGCAAAGTGTTTGTCAAGTTTGAGGCAGGTGTTTGGTAAAGTTTATCCCCACCAACACTTGAAACTGCCGATGTGCTCACATTAAGCTGTAGTGGCATGTTCATATCAGAAACTAACTTCATTACAGGTAAAGAGTCTACTTCAATCTTTGAATATTGAGCAAAAGCAGACATCTCAATCAAAAAGAGAAAAAGCGTGATCAAGATTCCTCGAAAAATATTAAATTTTCTCATATTTATTACTTTCATATCTTTAAAACAAACTCTATTGTATTAATATCCAGGATTCTGAACAATTACCCCTTTATTTACTTCAACTTGAGGAATTGGTTCAAGGAACATCATAGGACTCCAAAAAGCGAAGTATGATTCTGAATCCCAATAAGACTCAAGATTAACAGCCAGATTGTAACTACCACTTGAATTACTCTTTACTTTAAATTGTAACTCACGCATACTTCCCCCAATAATTCCGTTTGCAATATCTTTGTGTTTCCAGTGCTTCACATCATAATACCTATGATTTTCGTTGTAAAACTCTATTGCCTTTTCTCGTTGTATAACCCCTCTTAATTCAGCCTTGTCTGTTTCAGTAATAGAGGGTAAGCCAGCTCTGTTACGGACCATGTTGAGGTTTTCAAGTGCTTTAGTGGAATTACCTGTTTCATTGTAAGCTTCTGCTAGATTCAGATATGTTTCAGCAAGTCTGAACAATGGAGGTTCAAACCAAATCCTTGATCCTGCTTTGTAATAAAACTTCACTACACTACCGCAGCCTTTACCGGTACTTACCGGATTAGGAAAATTATTCTCTTTTGCAATATTAGCAGTATTGCGCCCCCACCCTTGAGAGCTATAATTATACACACCCGGATTATTATAAGCGTCGAATCCCGGGAATATATTGTCTGCCAGACACCGTGCTTCCATTGTTGGAATTCTTTCCAGCCAATCCTCTGCACTTCTTGGAGATGAGTCTCCTACTTTAGGCCAATCCTGCTCTGTACCATCATTTTTGTAATAAAGCTCAAGAAAGTTTGTCAAAAGTCCAACCAAGTCTGTATCCCATCTATTGTTACTCCAGTTAGCTGACATATTCATGTAATAGAAAATCGCGCTTCCCGGCCATTCATATTGATTGGTTGAGTTACACTTGTAGGCTAAAAGAACTTCTCTATTAGATGGAGTAGATGTTGCAGTGCCATAATCAGCCAAAGCATTTGGATTTGGTTGCCCCTTAATTGCACCACCGGTGTTAATCAATTCGTAACCATTTGAATTCGCCCATGACAATACAGCCTCATTAGCTTGAATCGCATCATCCCATCGAGTAGCGCTTTCATTACCAAAACATATCAGCTCATTGTTTTCACCATTATCTAAATAAGGTGTACTACTGTTAAAAAGAGGCCTTGCCGCATACATTAATGCTCTCGCTTTTATAGCAAGTACTGCACCTCTTGTTAATCTACCTGTTTTATCATCGCTCCATTTACCTTCCGGTAAGCCATTATATGCTTCATCACATAGTTCCAGTATATAATCGAGTGTAACCTGAAGATCTTCTCTTGGCATATTTAAGTCATCGGTAACTTCTAAAGATTTGCGTACAATGGGTAAGCCTCCATAACGATAAAACATTCCCATATATCTGTAAGCAATCAAACCAATTGCTTCAGCTTTTATGTGCTCTTTCGTTGCATCGCTCATATCCGGCACCAGGTCAATGTTTTCTTTTACTAGAAAGCATGCTCTAATGTTACTCCAATTGTTGTTATAGTTATCAGCACCGGCATCTGATCCATCGGTACCATTCACGGTTAAACCTGTTAAAGCAATATTATATGTACCATGCCACGAATATCCATAAGAGCGCTCACCACTAATCGATGCCAATGCTCCATGGCCAACTCCCCAACCTCCGGGCCAGCCATGCAATAGAATATTTCGGTAACAGGAGAAAAGAGCAGCTTCCGCATTTTTCGTAGAACTATAAACCTCTTCCAAGTCGACAGTTCCAGTAGTATCAGGTTTTTCAAGGAAAAAATCCTCACATGCTGTTATGAATGAAAAACCTATTATTAAAAGTATTATTCCTATTTTTCTCATAAAAATAAATGTTTTGTCTGTTAAAATTGAAAACTTAGTCCAACTGTTACAACTTTTGTTAAAGGATAAATATAAGATCTGCCATCGGTTATCTCCGGATCTATTCCAATATCCGTTAACTCATTTCTAAAGGTGAATAAGTTATTAGCATTAACATATATTCTCAATCCCTGCACCATTTTCAAAAATTTGAAAGTGTCAGGTTGCATGGTATATCCAAACTCAATGTTTTTAAGTTTGAGGAAGTTGCTTGACCTCATCCAGAAATCACTTTGCAGGTAATTATTATGATCTGGGGTCGCATCAAATGTAGATCTAGGATAAGTTATTTTCTCACCAGCCAAGTATTTTTCTTGTGTCCATCTATTATCATACATCCATTGCCATGCATTTCCTGCACGTTTAAAAAAAGGAATAGTATAACCACTGTTTAAATAATATGATCCATTAGCTGCTCCGGTGAAAAGCACGTTCATGTCGAAACCTTTATATACAAGTCTAAGTTTTGTATTATATTGAATCTCAGCATAGTTAGGATACCCAATAGGAGCAACATCTTTACTGTCAATGAGTCCATCACCATTCAAATCGACATACCTAACATCTCCCAATGTTGCACGATTTGAAGTATAGGTATTATAAGGCCTATTGTTCAACTCCTCTTGCGTATTGAATAAACCATCACTCCTCAATCCAAATCTTTGGCCGATGGAAAAGCCTGTTGCGTTCATCCATGGATAGGGGTTTTCTGCTTCAGCCTTATAAATAATTTTATTTCTGGCATAACTCATATTTCCTTCTATGGAATAACTCAAAGCGTTAATATGATCTTCCCATTTAAGTACAACCTCAAATCCCTTATTTTCTGTGATTCCGACATTTGCAGGTGGCACAGAGTTGGATGGAACACCGTAAACTGCAGGTATAGTACCCAAGGTGGTTAAAATATTGTTTCTATCTTCTTTAAACCAGTCTGTCATAAAATGAAGTCTGTCGTTTAAGAAATTCACTTCGAGTCCCACATCATATTTTCGAGCACGTTCCCATGTAATATTCGGATTGCCTAATGCACCTTCAGTTGCGCCTTGATAATAAGAATTTTGAGAAGATCCATTACTATTTCCGAACCAATAACCTCCCTGTCCCAGATTATAAGTATTAGGCAGATAGTAATACCTTCTGTTACCACCAAGCTGATCATTTCCTACCTCACCATACGAAGCTCTGAGCTTTATAAATGTAACGATATCATTTTTAGGAAAGAACTCCTCTGCAGTTGGTACCCAACCAAAAGAGAATGCAGGAAACAGTCCAAATCTTTTACCCTCATCAAATTGCTCAGTGCCATTGTAGCCGGCATTAAACTCAGCCATATAACGATCCATATAGTTGTAAGTAACACGTCCAACCAACCCAACTATTCCTGATGGAACATTGTATGAATCCGAAGGCATTGTATATTTTGAACCTTTTCCAAGAAGCAGTGCAGTAAGATTATGATCTTCAAAACTGCCGGACCAATTTAATCCTGCATCAAAATACAGCTTATTCCAGTTACTGTAACCGTATGAGTTAAAACTACCTGCACCCATTGATCCTCCAAAGAACTGTAATTCATTGGGATTCTCCGCACTTCTCTGCACGCTATATGAAGGAATAGAGGGTGAGTATGTAGCATATCTGTTATAATTATCTTGATAACTTACTGTAGTGTGAGCTTTTAACCCTTTCAGCAAGTAATCCATATTATGATTAACTCTTATTGAGCTACTAAGCAGATTATTGTAAATAGTACCTCTTCCACTTATAAGTAAATTATACACGGCATTTTGTGAACCAATCTGACTGCCCGTTTTAGCACCTAATGGATTCTGAACAGTACCCGGCACTCCGGCAAAATTATTTATTAATTTACCATCAACAATACCCGGCGTAATAAAAGGGTTTCCATCATAAATATACTGCATAATCACTTTGTAGCGCCCATCTAAATCATAAGGCCCTGAGTTAATACCTGGTCCTTCTGTTTGTCCAAATTGTCCCGATAAACTAATATCTACATCCCAATTATCAGCAACTTGAATTCCAAAATTTCCACGGAAGTTATATCTGTTAAATTGTGAACCGGTATTTGATCCATAATATTTTTTGGCGTTTGTAATACCCTCTTGATTATAGAACCCCAGAGAAACAAAATAATTAACTCTTTGAGTACCTCCCGATATGTTGAGATTTGTCTGAAACTGAGGAGCCATCTTACTGAATTGATCTCTATATAGGTCGTTACTGGCATAGTATAAGGCAGGTGCATTTTTCAATTGTTCTTTCTGTTCAACTGATAAATTGCTCATGGCATCTACTTCTACCGGAGTAAAATCTCTGTTATTTTTAAATTTCCACAAGTCATAATCATCAAATATATAGGTTGACAAACCTTCCATTCCTGCGTAACCCCGCTGTTCATTTCTAATCCCTTCATTTCTCAATAGAGCGTATTCATAAGCAGTTACACCTTTTTGAAGATTAGAAGCTCCCGTTAAACCATAGTTTGAAGAGAAGTTAATGCGAGGGGTCCCGGAACGACCTTTTTTTGTGGTCACTATAATTACACCATTCGCAGCACGAATACCATAGACAGCAGTGGATGCAGCATCTTTTAGAACACTGATCTCCGAAATTTCATTTGCATCCATCGCATTAAGCTCCGTAAAGGCCTGTTCTGCAGCTTGCTCTATACCATCAATAACAATTAAGGGTGCTGATGAACCATAAGTTGATACACCTCTGATTATAATATTTGCAGCATTTCTTCCCGGCTCACCTGAAGATTGCAAGCCGCTTACTCCGGGTGTATTGCCAATTAATGCATTCGCAATATTTGAAACAGGTGTTGCAACCAGAGCATCCCCACTAAGAGAAGATATAGCACCGGTTACATTTACTTTCTTTTGAGTAGCAAATGCCGTTATTACAACTTCATCAATAGCTGTAACGTTTTCATCTAGCTTTATTTCAATTACATCCCCTGCAGATACGTCAACTTCCTTTGTTTGATATCCAATATACGAAACCTGCAAAACTCCATTAGGAGTTTCGAGAGGTATTGTAAATCTTCCCTCTTCATTGGTTATTGTTCCGGTAGAAGTGCCCTTTAGGATAACTGTAGCTCCTGGCAGTGTTTCACCATACGACGTATCTATGACTATTCCACTGACAGCTTGTTGTCCTATGACTATGCTTGTAAATGCCCCAATTACTAATAAAAAAGTGGATAGCAAAAACACTTTTAAATTTTTAATCATATACTCGTGAATTTATTTATTCTTTACTGTTTGAATTTTTCATGGAGAACTCAAGAAAGAAAATATTTAATTTTCTGATCCATCTTATTATAACTTATAGTTTTTCCATTTTTACTACAAAGTTTCTAGGATGATGTAGATATTTAGCATCATCTTGCCATATTACATCCCAGTTATCTTCAACCCCTTCTGTAACAGGAAAATTAAAGGCTAGTTTTTCAATTGTAATACTTTTATATTGATCAAATGCATGCGTTCCGGCTGTAAGCAATGTACATGACCTCCTAACACCTTCTTTTGAGATAAATGTAATAACACCTGTTTGAGAGTTCTTTTCCCATTCACCCTCTCCCTCAGGTATACATCTGTAAAAGTGCTTTAAATCATGTTTAACCCAATTCCTATCATCATAGATAAAACTTGCATACATTCCATCAGGCCCGGCATCATTATAACAAGTACCATATGTATCACCTGTTTCCTCATTAACTCCTTTAAGTACCAGTGATATAATATTGTCTTCTTCTGCAGTTGGCTTGCCATCAACATTCCAGCGCCAGCTTTTCTCCATCATTGGCCAAACAGCTCCACCTCCATATTCAGGGCCTGTACCACCATACAACCATAATTGTTCTACAGCATAATCTCCAACGATTGGTTCATAGAACTCATCAAAAGTAACAACATAGGTCCTCGTTTCTCCACTTTCTGCTTCAACAACAAAAGAATCAGAACCATCGCTTAAATCCAATGTTCCTCCTACACCAAGCGAAGAAGTAGCATTGTATTGAAGTTCCAGAGATAAAACCTGAACATTACGCAAATCATTAATTGCTGAGGAAATAAGCGTAACATTAATACTGCCATCCTCATCTTTGCGCCAGTTATTTACAATAACCGCTTCTCCTACTTGTCCTTCTACCTTAAAAGCAATTGGAGTCCTCTCCCTTAACCATGGGTCTATTAGTTCTTGCACATCTCTTTGATTACTGTCGCAGGAATAAAAAAAGATTAAGATTAATACTACTCCCACTAAAAATTTCGATGTTTTCATAATTTCTAGGTAAATAAATATCTATTTTAAACTATTAATATTACATTTTATATATCTCTATCGCATAGACTTTAGGCCGAACAGAATCTGTTAATCAAAGTCGTATATATCATTTAAAGTAAAGTTTCATATTTTGTAAAACAATAATCGACTCATTCCATCATAAATATCGCAGAACAATAGTGGCAAAAATAGCGTGTTATTTTAAGAATTTATAATACTATTTTATCTACTCATAGACTCTTTTTATACGTTGATGACTAATGGCCCTGTACGGTGACTTCCTGAGCCATTTTATACATATTCGGCAGATCCTTTGAGAAATAGGTGCCAGGATGACTATACATAGCATTGAAATTGCTGGCAGATGGATGACCTTCAAATACAGAGTAGAAATGATGACCTTCCTCGTTTGGATCAAATTTATTTCTCCACATTACGATCATACTTACTGTCTGTCTTACAGATGGAATCAATATTTGCTCTGTCCAATATCGAGTATATGGTTTTCCATTCGAATCTAGTAGTCCCTCTACACCTGTTTCAGTGACTCCACAAGGCTTTTTAAGCTCGTTGGATAGCTTGGATAGAACAGACAAATTTATTGAAAAAGTTACAGGGTTAAGTCCATGATAGCAGTCCATCCCGATAAAATCAACATATTCATTTCCAGGCCATCTATATAGAAACTCCTCTTTACTCTTTGGTGAGTCCATTTGTGGTGAAATTGCATATATAAAACTGTGTACTCCCTTTGTATCTTTCAGATAATTAATTGTATATTGCCATAAGTGGACATATTCTTTCTCGGTTGTACAAGTTCTTCCCCACCATGACCAATTTTGGGTGTGTTCATGATACGGCCTAAAAATAACTGGAATCAACTTTCCATCAGAGCCTCTTAATTGAAGAGCAAAGGCCGCTAGACGATCCAACCAAACTTTATATTTGGCATTTGTAGATCCTCCTTCGTTGAGTATTTCTTTGACAACGTCATTTCTCGAATTATCCCATGAATCACCCTCTGTTAGAGGATTATTAATATGTATACACGCTGTTATCACCTCCCCTCTATCGTAAGATTCTACAATAACTCTTTTACGTATCGCATTTTCCTTTATTCCATTCTCAGACAAAGATCTATCGTCCATAACAGCTCCAAGGTCAACACTAAAAACTGCAGGATAATCTCCGCAAATATCTTTTGTATCTGAACGTCCTTTCTCATTATACCATTTTCGACCATACCAAAGATCATCATGATGTCCAAACATAAAGCCGTTTTTTTGTATCTCCCATAAATTTGAGTAGAGAGCTTTTGTCTCGTACGTGGCATTTCTATCTGCGAGAAATAGCACAGTATTGTACTTCTCTTCGGTTTCATCCGATATTTCGTTACCTGCTCCACCGCATGAAAAGAAAACAATAAGTAATAAGAAAAAGGAAAAACCAAGCACATCTTTCATTGGAACTTAATATTAGCCCGTGGGGAATTAAAATTAGATAATATTTAGATTATCAAAGGTAGTTGGCTTCTTAAAATAAATCTAATACAATATTATCAATTATTGACATTTTGCTCAATTATAGTGTAGGGCTAAACAACAGAGACGCACATCGAGATGATATATAGGTATATATAACTTATTCGGAAAGATTATTCAGAAATTATTCGCAGTTTATTGTTGGGATTTCAGAAAAACTAAAACAAAAAAACATTCTCATTATTAATTTTAAATAATAAGCTTGGTTTTTCGATAGTTCTCACGGAATTCTTTCGGAGAGCACTCCTTTCTCTTTTTAAAAATACGATTGAAATTAGATAAGTTATTAAAACCGCATTCATAACATATTTCGGAGATAGAATTAGTAGTATCCACTAAAAGCCTTGTAGCGTGCCCCAAACGAATATCGATTATATAGTCAGACACAGTTTTCCCAGATCTAAGTTTAAAGAAACGACTTAACGCCACCGGCGTCATTCCCACTACGGCTGCCAGATCTTCTAGCCGAATCTCCTTATTGTAATGATGATTGATGTATTCATAAATTTTGCGTACCCTCCTGCTGTCAGTATTTTCTTCGATATGGGCAAAGGAGGAGCTGGCTAGTGTGTGGTAACTGTCACAAAGGGAAAGTTCATACAGAATGGCCAACAATCTGATAACTGCATGAAATCCTGATCGTTCTGAGGAAAGCGTATCGAGCATGGGATAAACCTTCATAATGGCCTCCATGGGGAAATTGATCCCTTTTTGTGCGTTGTGAAGCATTTCTCGGATGCTGCTGAACTGATTCTTATGGATAAAATTTCCGAAAAAGAGATCTTTCGAGAACTGGATGGTTATCTCCCGGATGTTTTTAGCTGTACAATGATGCTGCTCCCAGACATGCTCCAGTTCTTCACTGGCGATCAATGTAAGGTCATATTTGCCAATGATCTCAACCGAGTCACCAACAATACGTCTTACACCTTCCGCATTTTCCACATAATTAATCTCGAATTCGCTGTGTGAATGCAAAGGATAGGTGAATTCCGATTTTCGACGGTCGGCAATGTAAAAACAGTCTTTATCCGACAGCGGAGTGATTTCATGTATTATATGACCAATGTGTTCGTTCATACAGGCAGATACAATCAGTGGTCCCACTTGGGCTTGAACCAAGGACTCCCTGATTATGAGTCAGGTGCTCTAACCAACTGAGCTATGGGACCTTTGTTTTTGAGTTGTTTCGATCAAAAGCGGGTGCAATATTACTGCTTTTTC
>Ga0228535_1001140_pt1 | contig 48193 bp, 42 predicted proteins | sample SJ1metagenome_FD_168457 | JGI IMG/M metagenome (GOLD analysis project Ga0228535, IMG submission 168457) | Enriched culture of PCE-dechlorinating microbial communities from Ithaca, New York, USA - SJ1 | ecosystem: Engineered > Modeled > Simulated communities (microbial... > Unclassified | place... | reverse complement strand
TACGGTCAACGAGCTGATCGCCGGGCCTCAGGACCCCTCGCTGAATCCCACGCTGCCGGCGGGCGCGATCCTGGAGGATATCAATATCGCGGCCGGCGTCTGCACCGTGGATTTCAACTCCGAGCTGCTGGAGAATCTCAGCACGGATGAAAACGCGCAATTGCTGGCCCTCTACAGCATTGTCAACACGCTGACCCAGTTCGATACCGTGGATTATGTGCAGATCCTCATCGACGGCCAGGCCCTGGGCACGGTGGGCGGGGTCAATGCTTCGCAGGCCCTGGCCTCCATGGATTTCTAAGGCCAACCTGCATCGGCCCGACGCGCCCTATCCGCGCCGCGATCCCGGATCAGGTCAAAGCCGCGGTTACCGAGGCCGCAAACGCAGCGGGGGCCGCGCCGGCGGCCCCCAGGCAATAATAATATCATGCCGCGTCCGGCATGATATTATTATGAGCAACCGCTTCTGGTCCGCTTCCGGCCGCGGCCCGTCCTCCCGGGCGGCATGCTGTTCAATCCCAGGCGGGCCGGCTCAGCCTAAAGCCACGTCCAGAATCATCATCAGCAGAAAACCGGACATCACGCCCAGGGTGCCGGCATGAGAATGCTCACCCAGATGGGCCTCGGGAATCAGCTCCTCCACCACCACATAGAGCATAGCCCCGGCGGCAAAGGCCAGCATCCAGGGCATATAGGGCGAAACGGCGTCGGCGATCAGCACCGTCAGCATACCGAACACCAATTCCACCAGGCCGGACAGGCTGCCGAATAAAAACGCTTTGCCCTTACTCAACCCTTCCTGCCTTAAAGGCAGGGAGATGGCTGCGCCTTCCGGCAAATTCTGAATGCCGATGCCCAAGGCCAGGGCCAGGGCCGCGGCATAGGCCGCCGACCCGCCGCCCTGCTGCGCGGCCAGGGCAAAAGCCAGCCCCACCGCCATACCTTCCGGGATATTATGCAGCGTCACCGCCATCACCAGCAGGGAGGTCCGCTTCATGGCGGAGGACAAGCCCTCCGTGGCGTTGGCCTGGGGGTGCAGATGGGGGATCAGCCTGTCCAGGACATATAAAAAGACCAGGCCCAGCACCAGGCCTCCGGCGGCCGGCACCCAGCCGATCTGCCCCTTGGCCTCCGCCTCCTCTATGGCCGGGATCAGCAGGCTCCATACGGAAGCGGCGATCATCACCCCGGCCGCAAAGCCGAGGAACACTTTCTGCAGTTTCTCGCCGGCGGACTGGCGGAGCAGAAACACCATCGCAGCGCCGACAGCCGTCATCAGGAAAGTAAAACCGGTGCCCGCGGCCGCCCATAACAACGCGTCCATCTTCTTTCACCTCATCGTCGGTAGTACCGCTTCCAGCTGCTGCCAGCCCAGGCTGCACAGCGCGGCCAGGGCCGCTTCCCCGGCCGGGACGGGCGCCAGGTTCAGGCCCTCCCGCAGCAGGGCGCAAATCAGCAGGAAGCTATGATGGTATTTCTCCGCCAAGTCCCGCCCACCTTCCGTCAGCGCCACCCGCGCGTATTTCTTTTTGCTGAGCAGCCCCAGTTCCGCCAATTGCCCGAGCATCCGATGGGCGCTGGGGCGGGTCACGGACAGCTCGGCGGCGACGGCGGCGGAACGGACCGGGCCCGGGCCGCCCAGCCGGTATACGGCCAGCAGATAGCGGATCTGCGCCGGGGTAAGCTCCATAGTCCGCCTCCTTTGATACAAGGGGAGTACGGGCCTTAAGCCCGTACTCCCTTTTCTCTGCGGCCGGCAGGCGGCGGGATCCCGCCGCCCCCGCCGCGCCTATTCCTTATGGCAGAGGGAATCGCTGGGGCAGCCGCTGCAGCCGCAGCCGCAGCCTGCGGATTTGCCGCTCTTTTTCTTTTTGATCAGGCCGGCTACGATCCATACCACCACGGCCAATAATACGGCGCTGATCAGCAGGGTGCCCAGGTTTTCGGCGAACCAAGCCATCATATCGGACTCCTCCTTTCCGGATTAAACCCTGGCCCGGGCCGGGGCAACCGCAGCCGGCAGCGCCCCGTCCCTTTGCGGCCTGAACAGCAGGTAGAGAAAGATTGCCGCCACGATCAGCGCCGCCCCGGTAGCGAGGGTGAAGCCCTTGCCCGTGAACAGGCTGCCCACTTGATAGATGCACAGGGAAACCGCGTAGGCAAAGGCGGTTTGGTAGCCGATGGCGAACCAGGTCCATTTGGCGTTGTTCATTTCCCGCTTGATGGCGCCGATGGCCGCGAAACAGGGCGCGCAGAGCAGATTGAACACCAGGAAGGAGTAGGCGGACAGCACGGTGAAGCTGGCGGCCAGGGTGCCCCAGATCTCCGCCCCGTCCTCCGCCACCTCGGCGAAGCCGTAGAGGATGCCGAAGGTGCCCACCACGTTCTCCTTGGCCACCAGGCCGGTAATAGCGGCCACGGCGGCCTGCCAGTCGCCCCAGCCCAAGGGAGTGAAGACCGGGGCGATGGCGCTGCCGATGCTGGCGAGGAAACCGCCGCTCAAATCCTCCACCATGCCGAAGGCCCCGTCCACGATGCCGAAACTGGAAGCGAACCAGACAAAAATGGTGGAGAGCAGAATGATGGTGCCGGCCTTTTTAATGAAAGACCAGCCCCGCTCCCACATACTGCGCAGCACGTTCACCAGGGTGGGCCAGTGATAGGCGGGCAGTTCCATGACGAAGGGCGCGGGATCCCCCGAGAACATGCGGGTCTTTTTCAAAATAATGCCGGAGCAGACAATGGCGGCGATGCCCACAAAGTAGGCGCTGGGCGCCACCCACCAGGCGTCCTGGAACAGCGCCCCGGCGATCAGGGCGATGATGGGCAGTTTGGCGCCGCAGGGGATAAAGGTGGTGGTCATGATGGTCATTTTGCGGTCCCGGTCGTTCTCGATGGTCCGGGAGGCCATGATGCCCGGCACGCCGCAGCCGGTGCCGATCAGCACCGGGATAAAGGATTTGCCGGAGAGGCCGAACTTGCGGAAGATCCGGTCCATGATAAAGGCGATGCGGGCCATGTAGCCGCAGGCCTCCAGGATGGCCAGGAAAGCGAAGAGCACGAACATCTGGGGCACAAAGCCCAGCACCGCGCCGACGCCGGCCACGATGCCGTCCAGGATCAGGCTTTGCAGCCAGCCGGCTGCGCCCGCCGCCATCAGCAAGCCTTCCACGGCCGGGGGCACGATCTCGCCGAACAGCACGTCGTTGGTCCAGTCCGTGACCCAGGCGCCCACCGTGGTGACGGACACGTAATAGACGGCGAACATCACCAGGGCGAAGATGGGCAGGGCCAGCACGCGGTTGGTGACCACCTTGTCGATTCTGTCCGACAGGGAAAGCCGGCCCCGGCTGTTCTTGCGGCAGCAATCCTTGATTATGGAAGCGATGTAGAGGTAACGCTCATTGGTGACGATGCTTTCCGCGTCGTCGTCCAGTTCGTTTTCGCAGCTTTGGATATCCGCCTCGATATGGGTTTGCAAAGAGGGGGACAGCCGCAGCTGCTCCAGCACCTTGGCGTCGCGCTCGAAGATTTTGATGGCGAACCAGCGCTGCTGGGTAGCGTCCACCCGGCCCTCCGTGGCCTCCTCGATATGGGCGATAGCGTGTTCCACGCTGCCGGAGAATTTGTGCCGGGGCGTAACGGCAACGCCGGCCCGGGCCAGTTCCACCGCTTTTTCCGCCGCTTCCGCAATGCCGGTCCCTTTGAGCGCGGAAATCGCCACCACCGGGCAGCCCAATTCCCGGGACAAATGGTCTATGTAGATCTGGTCGCCGCTTTTCTGCACCACGTCGATCATGTTGACGGCCACCACCAGGGGGATGCCCAGCTCCAGCAACTGGGTGGTCAGATAGAGATTGCGCTCCAGATTGGAGCCGTCCACGATGTTCAGGATGGCGTCGGGACGCTCCCTGATCAGATAATTCCGGGCCACCACTTCCTCCAGGGTATAAGGGGAAAGCGAGTAAATTCCCGGCAGATCCATGATCACCACGTCCCTGTGGCTTTTCAGCTTTCCTTCCTTCTTTTCCACCGTCACGCCGGGCCAGTTGCCCACGAATTGATTGGAGCTGGTCAGGGCGTTGAACAGCGTGGTCTTGCCGCTGTTGGGATTGCCTGCCAGCGCGATTTTGATTGGCATATCGTCCACCTCCGTAGCTTTTTCTTTTCAATGCCTGGCCCGATCCTGTTAAACACAACTAACCGGCGGGCCGAAAACCGACGGGGAACCGGCCGTTCCCCGCCTTTATTGCACGGCGATCATTTCCGCGTCCGCCTTGCGCAGGGACAGCTCATAACCGCGCACCGTGATCTCCACCGGATCGCCCAGGGGCGCCACCTTGCGCACATAGATTTCCGTGCCCTTGGTGATGCCCATATCCATGATCCGCCGTTTCACAGCTCCCGAGCCGTTGATTTTCATCACCACAACGGTATGGCCGCATTTGATTTCTTTCAGCGTCGTCATCTGTCTGCTCCTTTCCTCAGCGCTTACACCATGATCTTATTGGCCAGCTCCCGGCTGACGGCCACCCGGGAATCCTTGACGTTCACGATTACGTTCCCGCCGTTCTCGCTGATCACGGTGATGGTTCCGCCCACCACGAAACCCAGGTTCTCCAGAAACTGCCGGGTCTCGGCCTTGCCGCCGATTTTTTTGATCAGGTTTTCTTCCCCGGTCTTTGCCATGGTCAGAGGCATCATAATCCCTCCCTCTTTGTTGCCGACGGGCCGTCCGTTTTGCATTCAGGTTAGGGTTTCCTAACCAATATTAGGTTAGCATAAACTAACCAAAATGTCAACGCTTTTGGCAAAAAATTTTGTCAGGCCGGGTCCTTTGCTTTCCTCCCCGCTTTATGCTATGCTATGGTCAGCGGTGGAAAACGGCGGCCGGGAGGCTGAAAAGATGAAAATACAGGAATCCGCTCAGATGTACCTGGAAACGATACTGATATTGAGCAAAAAGCGCGGGGAAGTCCGGTCCATCGATATCGCGGGGGAGCTGAACTATAAAAAATCCAGCGTCAGCGTTGCCATGAAAAACCTGCGGGAACACGGCTATATCGAGATGGACGGGGACGGCTACATCACGCTGACGGACCAAGGCCGGGCCATTGCCGAAACCATGCTGGAGCGGCATACGCTCATCTCGGACTGGCTGATCCGCCTGGGCGTGGACCAAAGCGTGGCCGTGCGGGACGCCTGCCGTATCGAGCATGTGATCAGCCCGGAGAGCTTCGAAGCCATCAAAAGGCATGCTGAAAAGGCCCAGCCCTGAGCGGGGCAAAGCCTGGCGTTCCGTTTATCGCGATATCCGAAGCAGGGGGGTTCAGATGCTGCGGGATTTATGTTTCGCCGACGCGGACCAGCGCCGGGGCTTCCGGGACCTCACGGGCCCGCCAACCGGGGTGTCCGCTCCGGACCGGGCCGGGCTGCGCTGGTTCGGGCTGACCCGCGCACAATACGAACAGGACCGTGCCGCAGATGATCTATGAACGCATGCGGGAGGCGGTGTTCGAGGAACGCCCCAACCGCTTTATCGCCCATATCCGCCTGGACGGGGAACGCCGGGTCTGCCATGTGAAAAATACCGGACGCTGCCGGGAGTTGCTGCTCCCGGGCGTTCGGGTCCTGGTGCAGGAAAATGGCCATGCCCGGCGTAAAACCGGCTGGGACCTGATCGCCGTCTGGAAAGGCCGGCGGCTGATCAATATCGACGCCGCCGCGCCCAACCAAGTGTTCGCGGAATGGGCGGCGGAGCGCTGGCCCGGCCTGACGCTGCTGAAACCGGAAACGACCTTCGGCGATTCCCGTTTCGATTTTTATCTGGAGGCGGCAGGCCGACCGGCCTTCGTGGAAGTAAAGGGCGTGACCCTGGAAGAGGACGGGGTGGCCCGTTTCCCCGACGCGCCTACCGAACGGGGCGTGAAGCACCTGAAGGGCCTGGCGGAGTGCCGGAGGCAGGGCTACGGCGCTTACGCCGTGTTCATCGTGCAGATGCGGGGCGTGCGCTATTTTGAAGCCAATTGGGACACCCACCGGGAATTCGGGCTGGCGCTGCAAGCGGCGGCCGCCGCGGGCGTCCGGGTGCTGGCGCTGGATTGCGCGGTCACCGAACGGAGCATCCGGGCCGAGGATGAGGTGGAGGTGCGTTTATAGCCCTTTGGCCCTTCTCAGTCCTTATGTACCATATACCGGTTTTTGCCCCGGCCTTTGGCGTCGTACAGGGCCCGGTCCGCGTTGCGGTACAATTCCTGGATATTGCCCTGCCGGTCGAAAAAGGCCCCGCCCACGCTGACGCTCAGGCTCAGTTGCCCGGCGCCGTTGTCCAGGGTGCTGAAAATCGTCCCCACGATCTCGCGGGCCTTATCCTCCAGCGCCGCGCCGCCGCCGATCTCCTTGACCAGCACGGCGAACTCGTCGCCGCCCAGCCGGCACAGCATATCCGTGGAGCGGAACAGCGCTTTCAAACCCTGAGCTACCTGTTGCAGGGCCTGATCCCCCACATAATGCCCCAGGGTATCGTTGATGCGCTTAAAATCGTCCACATCCAGGATCAGCAGGCCGTGCCGTCCCCTGGCTCCCGGCCCCCGGAGAAATTCTTCCGCCTGCACGAAAAAGGAACCATGGTTCAGCAGGCCGGTCAGGGAATCGCTTTGCGCCTCGTCCTGCAGCTTGGTCAGCAGCCTTTTCTGCACGTCGATATTGGAGATTTTGCCCACCACCCGGTAGGGATAGCCGAGCCTGTCGCATAAATACACGTATTCCACCCGGCACCAGATGGACTGGCCGCCCGCGTGCCGGTACCGCAGCTCCGCCTGGCCGCTGAGCCGGCCCTTATGCAGGGAACGGCCCAATTCCTGCCAGACGGGATAATCCTCCGCATAAATGTACGGGTCCACGGCGGAGCCGAACTCGGACAGCCTGTTGATGCCCGGCCCACCGCCGAAGATCTGGCTGAACTTCTTGTTGTAATGCAGGGTATTGGCCAGCGGATCACCCTCGAACAGCACATTATCGCTCATTTCCTCCACGCAGCGGTACATTTCCTCGCTGCGGCGCAGCCGTTCATGCTCTTCCGCCCGGCGGCGCGCCAGGTTGCGTTCCCGGAGAAAGATGAACAGCACCAGCAGCAGGGAAGCGCCGGCCACCACCGCCATGGGCGGGGAGAAGCGGCGGCTCAGCTCCAAAGAGCGGGCCTCCACCAGGGAAGCCGGGGCCACATTGACGATATACCAGCCGTTCAGCCCCAGGGGCACGAACGTGGCGTAACTGTCGCTGTTGCTGCAATTGCCGGACACGGTCACGTTATCGCCCGCCGCCAGGGCCCGGCCCAGGGCTTCCGCGGTCATGCCTTCGGCCAGCGCGCAGTGGGACAGGTATGCCAGGATGTTTGTTTCGCCATAGATGGGCGCGTCTTGATCAAGGGGCCCGATGATGATATCGCCCTCGCTGTCGCAGACAAAAGAGAAAACGGCGTTGCTGTTGTTCTCATTGAGCAGCTTGGCCAGCCGGGCCAGTTCAAAGACGCCGAACAACACCCCCGCGGGCTTACCGTCCAGCCATACCGGCACGGACAGCACAATGCGGGGCCCGTTCAGGATGCGCGCGGATTCCACCCGGGAAAGGGCCCGCTGCCCCCGGAGGCCGGCGGCAAAATAATCCCGGTCCCCCACATAAACGGTGTCGTTGCCGTTGGTGATGGTATTGCCCTGCCCGTCCGCCAGGCACATATTGTAAAACGCGCTGACCAAGGCGAAATCATTGAGGGTGCTGACGATATGCTCCCTGTCCTGCTGCACATCAGCGCCTGCCAAATGTTTGGCGCAGCCTTCCAGGGTAAAATAGAGCCCGTCCAGCTTGGCCTGGAACGCGGAACGCTGCCCGGCCGCTGCTTCCAGCAGCGAGCTGTAGGTTTGCTCCTCCACGTTGTCCACCGTGATATCGGCATACCACCACAGCCCGCCCAGCACCGCAGCCACCAGGATGACCGGGATAATCACGTCGATGTACCGGTTGCACCAATCCGGTATTTTCCTGCCCTTCACAACCGGAGCCGTCATGCAGTTTCAACCTCCGTCAGTTGCCGTCCGTTTCCGCATACAGCTGCCGCAGCCGGGCCAAAGCCCGCTCCTGGTCGCCGGCCTCCAGATCGGGGTCCTCATAGCCCAGCCAGTCGGCGGCGACCTGCCCTTTGGCCACAAAGAATAGCTGCGGCACCACCACCCGCTTCAGCTCGGGATTGAAATCCGGGTCATCCTCGCTTTGCGTCACCGTATCCACAGGCAGCCAGGGATCCAGCTTGGCCAGCAGCGCCTGATAGGGCGGGCCGTTATCGTCCCTTATCTCCTGGATATCGTAATAATAGATATTGATCCGCTGCTCCTCGGCAAAAGCCAGCAGGGCGGGAAGCAGTTTGCGGCACCAGGGGCAGCCGGGGCGGCCCACATAGAGGACGCCGCTGCCGCTGTCGAAGAATTGCATCATCTCGTCATAGGTGAGGATGACGATATTATTATCTTCCGGGATGTCCACAAGATCGTATTTGGGCTTCCCGTTTTCATCCACTTCGTCGTTAAGCGCCTCGTAGGCGGCCTTGAAATCCAGCGGGTCCTGACTGCTCTGCTGTTTGAACACGGCCTGATCCCTGCCGCAGCCTCCCAGCAGCAGCGCGGCCAGCAAGCCGATTGCGATCCCCGATTTCCTCATCTCATTTCCCCCTTCTCGTCTACGCCCGGCTTTGGCCCGGCTGTTGCCGGCCAGGCGCTTCTTCAAGCGCAAACGCCGCGACAAACCGCTCCCTGCCGTCGCCTCTGCAACAAATATGCCGATAATGAGTCCTATTTTAATATTATACCATATTCTTCCCCTGGGAAGCCCTTTCCTGGCAAGAAAATTTTGCAGGAAATCCCCGGAGGGCGGCGAAAAACTGCGTATGAAAAAGACGCTGCTGACCCTGCTGTTGTTCCTGCTGACGCTGGCTGTGAGCGCTTGCGCCATCCAGAGCTTCGGCTCCATCGAAAACAATAATCAAGCCGGCCGGGTCCTGGTCCTCACCGGCCGGGAAGCGGAAAACCCGGACGCCTACGCCGCCGCCCAAGCCTTATCCGCCCGTTACGGACGCTATCTGCGCCATCAGGAGCTGGACGCCCAAACCGTGGCCGACCCACGCCGGTACGCCGCCGCCGTGCTCAAGGCGGTGGCAGACGCCAAAGCGGACGCGGTGATCCTGGCCCCGGCGTATGCGGGAGCCGCCGCCGCCTGCGCGGAAACGCCGGCGCTGGCCATCGCCCTCCGCCCCCGGGAGGAGGCGGCGCTGATCGCCGGCGCCGCGGATCTGGTACTGGACGCGGATTACGGGGCTGCCGGCGCAATGGCGGCGGCCCAGGCCGCGGAATTGGGCGCCTCGGCCTTTGTCTATTATCAGAGCAACCGGCTTGACGAGAACGGGGAAATGCTGGAGCAGGCCCGGGCCGCCGCGGTTCAGGCCGGCCTGGCGTTCATCGTGGAGCCGCTGCCAAAAGGGGATGTGGCCGCCGGGCTGGACAGCAGACTGGAGCGGCTGGCGCCGCTCTATGCCGGCAAGGGGGCCGCACTGAGCGAACCCTCCGCCGCCACGGAGGGGGAGGACGACTGCGTTGATGCGGCAGTCCTGAACAGCCTGGCCTTATTCAGCGACGATGCCGGCGCGGAAGAGCAGATCATCGCCGCCGCCCTGCGCCACGGCTGCATCTGCCCGCCGCAGCCCAGCCTGACCCCTTACGGAGCTTATGGGCGGGTGTTCGGCGTAACGGAGCCGGGGGAACGCTACGGCGGCCTCCTGGGATATCTGAAGCAGGTCAACCGGAAACTGGTGACCGAGCTGAAGCTGAACGGATTTTTTGCCGCCTGGCGGCGTCCCCTGGATTTTGTGGAAATGGACGCGGCCGCGGAATACGCGTTCCTCCGGCTGGCCGGGCGCACGCCGGAGGACGGAAGCCAGTTCCGCCAATGCCTGCTGAACGCCAATGCCAAAGCCATTTCCACCTATGACAGGGACGGCGCCGCCTACGCCAATTACTGGCTGCACCTGATCAATATCCGCGTTTTCGACGAATCCGGCTGAGGCTGAGCGCGCGTCCGGTCCGGCCGCAACGAAAGGCACAGACTGCCGCCGCAGTCTGTGCCTTTTTGATCCGCTGGTTATTGAAAATACCTCTCAAAGACCAGGCCGGCCGCTTCCTCGGCAGCCCGCACCATTTCCCGGTAATGAAGGAGGAAATCCCGTCCTTCCTGGGTAATGGTGGAGCCGTGGGCGCCGTTCCGTTCGATGAGCCGCACTCCGAACTCCTCCTCGGTCAGGCGCAGCACCCGCCAGGCTTTGCTGTAAGCCATACCCAGTTCCTTGGCAGCCCGGTTCAAAGACCCGTATTCATCAATGCCGGTAAGCAGCATATCGATGCCTTTGCCAAAGCCATGGCCCTCAAAATCGCCCTCCACCCGCAAAGTAATCCGTGTTTTATAGGTGACTTTGCCTTTCGCTTTGCTCAAGACCACTGCGCTACCCCCTTTATACTCTCGGACAATTAATTCACTTTATAATTCATCCTTATTGACAAAAACCCTTTTATCTGATAAAATTCTTTCAAGCCGCGACTAGGCGCGGCCGGCAGAATGGTTCGGTAACACGGTTGATACGGGCTAGGAACAGCTTTTTAACGGAGGACGGCAAGATGGCGGAATCTGTATTTTTTCGCGCATACGCAGGCTGCGCCGCGTCCCGACCACGGCTGGCTTGCTTTTTTATTGCTCCTGCTTCCGATCGTAAAGCTTAAACGGCGGCTGCCACGCCATCTGCGATTCAAACCCGTTTTGCCTGCCTGTTTCAGGCCGGAAAAGAACCCTGTTCAGCTTTGCCATCAACAGTAAAGGAGCTAACGTCATGACCATCAAACTTATTATCCTGGCATTATTCTTTCTCGCAATGATTTTGGGCGGCGCCTACAGCCGCGCCAAGGCCGCCTCCGTCACCAACTTTGTGCTGGGCGGCCGCTCCATCGGGCCTTGGCTGTCCGCCTTCGCCTACGGCACCACCTATTTTTCCGCCGTGATCTTCGTGGGCTATGCGGGGCAGTTCGGCTTTAAATACGGCCTGGCCTCCACCTGGATCGGCATCGGCAACGCCTTGATCGGCAGCCTGCTGGCCTGGACGATTCTAGGCCGGCGCACCCGGGTGATGACCCATCATCTGGACAGCGCCACCATGCCGGATTTCTTCGGCAAGCGTTTCGATTCCCGGACCCTGAAATTGGTCGCTTCCGGCATCGTGTTCATCTTCCTGGTGCCTTATACCTCCTCCATCTACAACGGTTTATCGCTGCTTTTCGAAATGGCCTTCGGCATCCCCTATGTGTGGTGCGTCATGGGCATGGCGGCGCTGACCTGCATTTATGTGGTGCTGGGAGGATATATGGCCACGGCCATCAACGATTTCATCCAGGGCATCATCATGCTGGGAGGCATCGTACTGGTGATCGCCGCCGTTCTCAGCGATAACGGCGGCTTCCTCAACGCCATCCATACCCTTTCCCAGATCCCCTCGGACAACGCGGCGACCCTGGGCCAGCAGGGAGCGTTCGCCAGTTTCTTCGGCACCGACCCCAAGAACCTGCTGTATGTGGTGATCCTGACCTCTTTGGGTACCTGGGGGCTGCCGCAGATGATACATAAATTCTACGCCATCAAAAGCGAAAAGGCCATTTATACCGGCACCATTATCAGCACGATCTTCGCGATCATCATCGCCGGCGGCTGCTATTTCCTGGGCGGCTTTTCCCGGCTCTACGACAGCCCGGCCATCTATAACGCCAGCGGCGCCGTGGCCTATGACCGCATCATCCCCAGCATGCTGTCGGGCATGAGCGACGCCCTGATCGGCGTTATCATCGTCCTGGTGCTGTCCGCCTCCATGTCCACCCTGGCAGGCCTGGTCTTGAGCAGCAGCTCCACCCTGACCCTGGATTTCATCAACGGCACCCTGGTCAAGAATATGTCGGATAAGTCCCAGCTGCGCTGGATCCGCGGCCTGATCATCTTCTTCATCGCCGTTTCCGTGGTGCTGGCGGTGAAGCCGCCCACCTTTATCGCCCAGCTGATGGGCATCAGCTGGGGCGCGCTGGCCGGATCTTTCCTGGCCCCCTTCCTCTACGGCCTCTACTGGAAGGGCACGACCAAAACGGCGGTTTGGGCCTGCTTCCTGAGCGGCGTGGGCATCACGGTCAGCAACATGCTGTTCCATTATATCGCCTCTCCCATTAACGCCGGGGCCATCGCCATGCTGGCCGGCCTGGTGGTCGTGCCGGCGGTAAGCCTGATCACCAGGAAGCCGGACGGCCAACTGATCGACGGCATCTTTGCCTGCTATCATGAAAAGGTGGAGGTCGAACGTAAATACCAATTGCGCCGTAACGGCAACGGAGACTGAACCCGGGCGCAAACGCAAACAGGCCCGCCGCTGCGCTTGGGGCGGCGGTGGTTAAGCGTATCGCCTGCCAATGGTGCAAACGCAGAGAGCGGGGCCGGCAAGCTTGCCGACCCCGCTCTTTGCCTGCACAGCCAAGGCGGCAAGCCCGCAACGCAATAGGAAGCGCGGCTTATGCACAGCCTGTTGGTATAACAAAAGGAAACGGCGGAGCTGAAGCTCCGCCGTTACTTAACGCTTGACGCTATCGTTATTGATGAGACGGGGCCGGCTGGGATTGCCCGGCGAATGACGCCCGGAACTCCCCCGGATCAGGCCGCCTCTTGCCGGTCCCGGCTACAGCCGCTGCTCCGGGTCCACCATGCGCATGACGATGGCGGCCGCCTCGCTGCGTTTGACATTGCTCGCGCCCTGGAAATTGCCGGCCGCGTCCGAGCCGTTCAGGATGCCCGCGTTATAGAGCTTCAGCACATAGGGCAGGTAGGGGCTGGAAGACGGTACGTCCGGGACGCCGCTGATCCTGTGCAGGGGCGTGTAATAGCCGTCCGGCATGGCCTGGCTGAAGATCAAGGCGAAATCGTAGCGGGTGATGGCCTTGCCGTATTTATCGCTGAACTGTCCCTTGTTGATGATGCCGTTCAGCTCCGCGTAGGCCACATAAGGCGCGTACCAGGGGTCGCCGCCGTTTTTGGTGGTCACGGCCCCGTCCACCGTCAGCTGATGGATCACCGCCGCCAGCTTGATGGCTTCCGCGTAGGTCAGGCTGCCGTCCGGCGCGTAGAGGGTGGGGGTCTTGCCGTTGATCAGGTTCAGCTTATAGGCGTCGAAAATATAATCGTAGGCCCAGTGGTTGGCGGGCACGTCCACAAAGGGGAAGCTCTTGCCCCCGAGCAGGAAAGGCAGGCCCAGAAGCAGCAGGCTGGGGTCGGTGCCGTCGTCTTCCTCCCAGACCAGCTCGACGACGGCGGCGGCCCCGTCTACCTGATAAACAAGCTCACCATCACAGTGGCCGGTGGCAAAATCAAAATCGTCGTCATCGGAGAAGGTCCAGCCCACCAGGACGGGCGGCGGGGCGCTATCGCCGCTGTAAACATGCATCTCAGGCCCCTTAAGCAAGTCAATTGTGGCGCCACCAATCTCGCCATACTCATCATAGTATACCGGCACGATCTCTCCGCCCTGGAGGATGTCGGAGCCGCTCACAGTGATGCCGGGATCATCGGGATCGGGACCGGGATCGCCGGTGTAGCCGCTGAAAATGGCGCAAGGATTGCCACGCGTCGGATCCATACTCTCCGCGTAGACATTGGCGTCGCCAAACCATATTCTGCCCAAGGCGTAGATGGCGAAGCCGTTGGCCAGAATATCCAGGTTGCTGCCGTCGATGTCGATGCTGTAGCCGGAATAGATACCGTACTCCCCAGCGTCGATATCCACGGTGCTGTCGTAGATATCCATATAGTTCAGAGCCCATATGCCGCATTCCACAGCCGTGGTATCATCGTGGAACTCGCTGCTGGTGATGCGGACCGTGCTGCCGCTGATATACCAAGAGGAATCGATCCCCAGGTAGACCGAGTTCTCGGCATAGATGCCGTAATCCCTGGCCTCGATGATATCCACCAGGCTGCCGCCGCCGATATAGATGGCGTTCCCGGCCCGGATCCCATAGGCAACAGCCTTGATTTCCACATCGCTGTTTGTGATGGACACATCGCCACCGGCATATATGCCCTCCCAATCCGAAGGGCCGGGGCCGGTCTGGACAGTCAATTCGCTGTCGGCGATGAAGATGCTGCCATTGTTGGCGACTATCCCGTTCTTCGTGACGTCAATGATCAGGCTGGGATCGTCTTCTTCGTACGCGATGGTCAGGTCGCCGTTCTCTAACATAATACCGTGGCCTTCCACCGCAAGCTCGATCTTGCTTTGGCCCCACAGCCTGATGGTCAGGTCGCCGCTCTTGCAAAGAATGCCGGCCTGATTACTGGATACGGCGATTTCATTGACGGTGTCGATGATCACGCCCTTCAGGGTGAGGACGGCTTCGCCCTCAACCACCGCGAACGAGGCATGGCCGCCCCCGAAATCCTCATCCGGGTTGGCCGCGTCCATCTTCTCCCCATTCACCCACACCTCGTCCGCCGGCGCCGCCAGCGCCGTCCCTGCCGCCAGCAGCGCGAGAACCAGGGCCAGGATTATGATCAGCAATCCCTTTTTCATGGCTACTCCTCCTTAATATCGTATCATTTTTAGTCATGAGATTATGCTTAAAGTTATGGATACCTTTACCAGTTTATTTTATCCGAACCAGCTCCAAAAATCAAGCTTATTTTCTTTCGCGAACAATTTATTGACTGAAACCGTCCATGATATTATAATATTTTTGTATGCCCATCACGGGACAGGAAAGAAGGAATCGCTATGAGGTTTTTGGCCAATATTTTTGACGACAATGTCAAGGATATCAAAAAATACACGAAAAAACTGCAGCCCATCACTGAGTTGGAACCGGCCATGCAGGCCAAAAGCGACGGGGAACTGCAGGCCCTGACCGCCGAATTCCGCCGCCGCCTGGACAACGGCGCCGACGTGGAGGAACTGCAGGCGGAAGCCTTCGCCGCCGTCCGGGAAGCGGCCCGGCGGGTCTTAAGCATGCGCCATTTCGACGTGCAGCTGATCGGCGGCATGGTGCTCTCCGACGGCCGCATCGCGGAGATGAAGACCGGCGAAGGCAAAACGCTGGTGGCCACCGCCCCCGCCTATCTGCGGGCCCTGACCGGCAAAGGCGTGCATGTGATCACCGTCAACGATTACCTGGCCAAGCGCGACAGCGAATGGATGGGCCGGGTGTACCGCTTCCTGGGTATGGAGGTGGGCCTGGTGATACACGGGGTGGAGAACGCCCAAAAAAAACTGGCTTACGCCGCGGACATCACCTACGGCACCAATAACGAGTTCGGCTTCGACTACCTGCGGGACAATATGTGCTTCCGCCGGGAAAACATGGTGCAGCGGCCTTTGCATTACTGCATCGTGGACGAGGTGGACAGCATCCTCATCGACGAGGCCCGCACGCCCCTGATCATCAGCGGCCCCTCCGCCAAGCCCACGGACCTCTATTACCAGGCCGCCAAGATCGTGCCCCGGCTCCGGGAATGCACCGAATTCGACGATACCGGCAAGGCCGTCGGCGACGGCGATTATACCATCGATATCAAGACCCGCCAGTGCGCCCTGACGGAGCAGGGCGCCAACAAAGTGGAGGGCCTGCTCTCGGTGGAAAACCTCTTCGACCCCAAAAACGCGGAACTGCTCCACCACATCAACCAGGCTTTGAAAGCCCAGTATATCTTCAGGCGGGACCGGGATTATGTGGTGAAAGACGGCCAGGTGATCATTGTGGACGAGTTCACCGGCCGCCTGATGTTCGGCCGCCGCTACAGCGAGGGCCTGCACCAGGCCATCGAAGCCAAGGAGAACGTCAAGATCGAGCGGGAAAGCCAGACCCTGGCCACCATCACCTTCCAGAACTATTTCCGCATGTACGAGCGCCTGGCCGGCATGACCGGCACCGCCCGCACCGAGGAAGAGGAATTCCGCAAGATCTATCATTTCGACGTGGTGGAGATCCCCACCAACCTGCCCATGGTGCGCAAGGATCATCCGGACGTGATCTACCGCAGCGAAAAGGGCAAATTCGCGTCGGTGGTGGAGGAGATCGCGGCCGAGCACGCCAAGGGCCGGCCGGCGCTGGTGGGCACCATCAGCATTGAGAAATCCGAGCAATTGTCCAGGATGCTGCTGCATAAAGGCATCCCGCACCAGGTGTTGAACGCCAAATTCCATGAGCAGGAGGCGGCCATCGTGGCCCAGGCCGGCCGTCTGGGCGCGGTGACCATCGCCACCAATATGGCGGGCCGCGGCACCGACATCGTGCTGGGCGGCAATGCGGAAGCCCTGGCAGAGGCGGAAATGGCCAAGCATCCGGACCAGGAATACAGCGATGAGGAGAGGCTGGCGCTGATCGCCAGATTCAAGGCGCAAACCGCGGCCGAGCATGATCAGGTCGTGGAACTGGGCGGGCTGCATATCGTGGGCACCGAGCGCCACGAAAGCCGCCGCATCGACAATCAGCTGCGGGGCCGCGCCGGCCGCCAGGGCGACCCGGGCAGCAGCCGCTTCTTCGTCTCCATGGAAGACGATCTGATGAAGCGCTTCGGCGGCGAAAACCTGGGCAATCTGATGGACCGCTTGGGGGCCGACGACAACCTGGCCATCGACTCGGCCCTGGTCAGCAAATCCATTGAAAACGCCCAGCGCCGGGTGGAGGAACGCCATTTCGATACCCGGAAAACCGTGCTGGATTACGACGACGTCATGAACCAGCAGCGGGAGCTGATCTACAGCGAACGGCGCAAGGCCCTGTTCGAAGCGGATATCCACGACAGCGTGACGGGGATGATGGAGGCGGCGGCGGAGCACATCGTGGGCCGCTATTCCGGCGTCAGCCAGTTCCCGGAGGAATGGGACCTAGCGGCCCTGTTGCAGGATATGGCCGCTTATCTGCCGGCGGGCCTGCCCACGGAAGCCGAACTGAAAGAGCTGGCCCGGGACGAGGTGGCGCCGCTGTTCCTGGACCGCCTGATGGCTTATTACGACGCCAAGCGGGAGCGGCTGGGCCAGGAGATCCTGGCCAGGATCGAGCACGCGGTGGTGCTGCAGGTGGTGGACGCCAAATGGATGGACCATTTGGACGCCATGGACCAATTGCGCCAGGGCATCGGCCTCCGCGCCTACGGCCAGATCGACCCGTTGGTGGCCTATAAAAAGGAGGCCTATGACATGTTCCAGGCCATGGTGGAGGACATCCAGCTGGAAGTCAGCCGGGTCTGCCTGCTGGCGGAGCTGATGGAGCGGCCGGAGGAGCGGAAAAACCTCAGCTCCAGCCATGGCGGCTCCCCGGTGAAAAAGCAGCCGGTGCGGGCGGACAAAAAGATCGGCCGCAACGATCCCTGCCCCTGCGGCAGCGGCAAAAAATACAAGAACTGCTGCGGACAGGGTAAATAAGCGGGCGGCGAATCAGGTCCCCGGCGGGCGGGGCAACAGGGCGGTTTACCCACACTTTAGCAGGACTTTTCGAATATTTGTCGAATAATTAGGGGCAGACAAAGCCGGTGCGGGCAGGACCGCCCCCGGCTTCGTTATAAACAAAAATAAACAAAAAATCAGCGTCACAGGCCCTGTCGACCAAGGGCCATCCGCACATTCAGGAGGTAAAACATGGACGAAATGCAAGGACGTATCCGTTGCCCGGAACTGCGCGATAAAATTATCAGCGCCGAAGCCGCCGCCGCCATGATCAAGGACGGGATGATCGTCGGTACTTCCGGCTTCACCCCTTCCGGCTACCCTAAAGCCATCACCCTGGCCCTGGCGGAGCGGGTCAGGAACAGCGGCGAGCAGCTGCAGATCACCGTCTTTTCCGGCGCTTCCCTGGGCGACGAGGTGGACGGCGTGCTGACGGAGACCGGTGTCATCAGCCGGCGTACGCCATATCAAACCAACGATACCATCCGCAAGGCCCTCAATACGCCGGGTCGGGTGGAATATTTTGACGAGCATCTCAGCCTCTGCTCCCAGAAGCTGCGCTACGGCTTCTACGGCAAAATGGACGTGGCCCTGGTGGAGGCCTGCGCCATCACCGAGGATGGGGGCATCGTCCCCACCACCTCGGCGGGGAACACCGCTTCTTTCATCCAAAGCTCCGGTTTCGTACTGGTGGAGCTGAACACCGTGCAGCCCGCCTCCCTGGAAGGCATCCATGACATCTATCTGCTGGACGACCCGCCCCGGCGGCAGCCCATCCCCCTGGTGGAGCCGGGACAGCGCATCGGCGCCACCTATATTCCCTGCCCCAGGGAGAAGATCGCCGGCATCGTCATCAGCGATATCCCCGACTGTGTGCGCCCGCTCTCCGAACCCAACGCCGACGAAGTACGGATGGCCCAGAACATCGTGGATTTCCTCCAGAGCGAGATGAAGGCGGGCCGCCTGCCCGATCCCTTGCCGCCGCTGCAGTCCGGCGTGGGCAACGTGGCCAACGCGGTGCTGAAGGGGCTCAAAGATTCCCCTTTGGAGAATCTGGCCTTCTTTTCCGAAGTCATCCAGGACGCGGCTTTCGAGCTGATCGATTGCGGCAAATTCGTCACCGTCTCCGGCACCTCCCTGACGCCTTCGGCGGCCGGGCTGAAGAAGTTTTATGAAAACGTGGATTTTTATAAGCAACATATCGTACTTAGGCCCACGGAGATCAGCAATAACCCGGAATTGTCCCGCCGTTTGGGCGTGATCGCTATGAATACCGCCATCGAGGCGGATATTTACGGCCATGTGAATTCCACCCATATCATGGGCACCCGGATGATGAACGGCATCGGCGGCAGCGGGGATTTCGCCCGCAGCGCCTATCTGTCCATCTTTATGACCAGCTCCGTGGCAAAAGGCGGCGATATCTCCTGCATCGTGCCCATGTGCTCCCATGTGGACCATACGGAGCACGACGTCTGCGTCGTCGTCACCGAACAGGGCCTGGCGGATCTGCGCAACAAATCTCCCCGGGAGCGGGCCCTGGAGATCATCAACAAATGCGCCCATCCGGATTACCGGCCGCTGCTGCTGGATTATTATCAGCGGGCCCTCAAAGAGAACAAGGCCGGGGCCAACCATACGCCCCATCTGCTTTCCGAAGCCCTGTCCTGGCATGACCGCTTCAATAAAACCGGCTCCATGCGGCAAAAATAACGCCTGACCACCCGATAACAAAAGAGCGCGTCCCTTGGGGACGCGCTCTCTTTTGATGTATATTTTGCCTGCCTCAAACCGTGCCAGGTTGTCCGAAAACCCCATTTCAGTCCAGGATGTTCAGAAACAAGCCAGACTAGGCGGCAGGGATGGCCAGCTAGGGAGCGTACCCAGACGTACGTGACCGCCGCTGGACATCCCGACAACGACGTGTGGCGCAGTTTATTGACATCCTGGCGCCCGGCCCTACAGCGCCCGGATCAGCTCGTCCACGGCCTGGTCCGGCGTGGCCCAGGAGGCGACCAGGCGGTAGGAGCAGCGGCCGTCCGTCAGTTTTTCCCATTTGCCGAACTGGATCTCGGCCCCCAGCCGCTCCGCGTCCGCGTCCGCCAGGATGGGGAAAAGCTGATTGCTTTCCCGGGCTACGTACAGCTCATAGCCCTTGTCCACAAAAGCCCCGCTGAGCTTCGCCGCCTGTTGGTTGGCGTGGCGGGCCAGCTCAAAATAGAGGCCGTCGGAAAACAACTCCTCAAACTGCACGCCGATGATCCAGCCTTTGGCCAGCAGCGCGCCCCGCTGGCGCATATGGTAGCGGAACCCCTCCCGCAGCAGGGGATTGACGATCACGTAAGCTTCGCCGAACAGGGCGCCGTTCTTGGTGCCGCCGATATAAAAGGCGTCGGTCAGCGCGGCCAGGTCGGAAAGGGAGAGATCGTTCCTGTCCGCCGTCAGGGCCGCGCCCAGCCGCGCGCCGTCCAGGAACAGGTATAGCCCCTTCTCCAGGCAGACTTCCCGGATGGCGATCAGCTCGGCGCGGGTATAAACCGTGCCCCATTCGGTGCTGTCGGAAACATAAACCAGCTTAGGCTGGACCATCTGATCGAACCAATGGTATTCCACCGCCGCCGCGATCTCCTCCGGCAGCAGTTTGCCGTTTTGCCCCGGCTGGACGAACACCTTGTGGCCCGCGGCTTCCACCGCCCCGGTCTCATGGGTATTGATATGGCCGTCCCGGGCGGAGATCACCGCCTGATAAGGCCGGAGCATGGAGGCGATGGCGGTCAGATTGGTCTGGGTGCCGCCGGAGAGGAAATGCACCTGCAGGTCCGGCCGGCCGCAGGCGTCCCGGATATAAGCGGCGGCGGCGGCCGAATGGCGGTCCAGCCCGTAGCCCACATGCTGTTCCGCATTGCTGCGGACCAGGGCTTCCAGCACCCGGGGATGGGCCGTTTCACTGTAGTCGTTGACAAAGCTGTACATAAGCAACACCTCTGCTCCTAATTAATAGGCTGGGCGGGCGATCAACCGCGGGGCCGCCCTGCCAGCAAACAAAGCGGTTTTTCGCTCAATGGGTCTTGGATAAAACCAGGGCATTGGCCCGGTCTTCCGGGCCGAAAGCGGCGGGCAGGCCCTGGCTTTTCCGTTCCCGGGCCAGCACCAGCCGGTTCATGATGAAAAAGGCCGCGGCAGCCGCGCCGCAGATGCCGCCCAGCACCAGCCAGGCGCTGTTGATCTCATGGCCGGTCAGGTAGCTGCCCATCACCAGGGGGCCGAAAGAGCGGCCCAGGCCCTGGATCACATCGTAGAGAGACTGGAAGCGGGCCCGGTGGCTGATGGGCGAATGATTGGCGATGAACACCCCGGAATTGGTGGCCGCCACCACCTCCCCGGCGGACCACAGCGCCACCAGGCCGTACATCATGCCGATTTCATGCAGCGCCGCGTACAGGCCGAAGCCCAGACAATACATCAGCCCGGTGACGGCCATATTGAACAGGGGCGGAAAACGTTTGAACACCAGCACCGCCAGGGGGGCGAACAGGAACACGCACAGGCCGTTCAGGGACCACACCACGCCAAAATAGCGGGCTCCCCGGCTGATGCCGAACAGGTCCGCCATCTGCAGGGGCAGGATATAATTGATCTGGGAATAGGAGAAGGCGTAGGCCGAGGCCAGCAGGGCGAACGCGGCCACCAGCGGCGAACGGGCCAGCTGCCGGAGCAGGGAGCCTTGCTGGGCCTGTTCCCGGGCCCGGCTCTTATCCGCGGCCACCCGCTTCCGCTCCTCCTCGCCCGGAGTGGCGTCCCGGATCAGCAGGCCGATCAGCAGGGCGGCGCAGAGCGTCATGGAAGCCTGGCCAAAGAACAGCCAGCGGGTATAGTTTTCGAACATCAGCCCCGCCAGCATCGGCCCCACGGCAAAGCCCAGATTATAGCCCAGGTAGATCAGGGAAAAGCTCTCCTGGCGGTTTTCCGGCTGCGTCAGATCCATCATCATCGCGGCCAGGATAGGATTGCCCATATTCAGGAAAGCGTATCCGCCCAGAATCGGCCAGACCACCCACAGCCGCTCGCAGTAAAAGCCGGCCAGGATATAAAAGATATCCGAGATCACCACCATGGTTATGTAAACGTATTTGCGGCGGAAGCGGTCCGCCAGCTTGCCGCCCAGCAGCGCCCCGGGCACGATGGTCAGGGCTGCCAGCAGCAGGTAGCGGCCGATCTCCGCGTCGCTGAAATGCAGGCGGCCGCTTAAAAACAGGGTGAGGAAAGGAAAAACGAACATGCCCATGGAGGTGACGATACGGCAAAGCAGCAGCAGGTAAACCTGGCGCGGCAAGCCCCGGTATTGGGAAATGAGCGGTATGGCGGCTGGTCTTTCTCCCCACATGTTGCGCAACCTCTGTCCGGCGAAGGCGCCAGGCTGTCCGTCAACTACGCCATGCGGCGGCGTCGGTCCGGGGATGTCAGAGACAGGTGCATTAGCTTAGCGCTAGAGCCAGAATCCCCGATTTTGAGCTATAGCGACGATGCATACCCCAGCTTTTGCAGCGATAAAAGCATCCGATCAATTCTAACATAAAAGCGGCTGGTAAGCAAGATCATTGCAGCCACGCCAAAAACCGCGCGGTAAAAACCCTCGCGGAGCTTGCGCAGGCTGCGCCGGGCCGGCAAACGCGGCTAAGCCCGGCCCAGCGGATTCAGGTTTATTTCCCGTATTTCCGGATGCGCGCCGATCAGATGCTGGAAAGCGCGCAGAGAATCCAGTACCTGATGGGGACTGATCTCGCGCATGATAAAGACGATCTGGGAATTGTGTTCCTCGTACTCCCGCCAGTCCGGCAAATGCTGCGGCGGATGGATGATATGCTGCACTCCGTTCAGCACGATGGGGCCGTCCTCTCCCACGTCCACCAGCCCCTTGACCCGGAACATGTTCTCTCCGTGCTGGTGCAGCAGCATGCTCAGCCAAATGCCGAAAGCCAGCCAGTCCAAGGGCTGGTCGAACTGGATGGAGATGGAACTGATGGCGGTGGTATGCCCGTCCTGGTCCAGGCCGGCAGTTCTCAGCTGCTCCAGCCGCCGGCCGCTACGCTGCCCGGCCGGACGTTGCGCCGGCTCAAAAATATCCGCTCCCACCCGGCCCTGGGCGGAAGTCTCGACGGCCGCCGCCGGATTAATCTCCTGAATGCGCCGGCGCAGCCGTGTTACCGTATCATGGTCGCCGATATCGGTTTTGGTGATGATGACCAGGTCCGCGCAGACGATCTGCTTCACCGCTTCCGGACTCTGCTTGAGATGCAGCTCGCCGTTGACCGCATCAAGGCAGGCCACCACCATGTCGATATAAAAATGATGCACCAGCAGCGGGTGGGTCAGTACGGAAAACAGGATGGGGGCCGGGTCTGCCAGCCCGGTGGTTTCCAGGATCACCCGGTCCAGGGGATGCTCGCCACGCTGGTAGGCGTCCAGCAGTTCCTTCAGTTCGTTGATCAGATCCTCGCGCCGGTTGCAGCAGACGCAACCGCCGGCCAGCAGGGTCGTGCGTTCCTCCACCCGCCGGATCAGCCGGTGGTCCAGGCCCGCCTCGCCGTATTCGTTGATGATCACCGAGGTGCCGGCAAAACGCGGGGCTTGCAAAATATTGCCCAGCAGGGTGGTTTTACCGCTGCCCAAAAAGCCGGTCACGATGGTCAGGGGTGTTTTCTGATTAATCGGCATGGCAACGGCTCCCGGTATGTTCATGGCGGCAGCATTCCGGCGCGGATAAATAGGACAGCAGCGCCGGGTCCAGGGGGTCGATCCTGCGGCCGCTCATCTGCTGCGCAGCCGGCCACAGATCGCCCAGGTCGTTAATGATTTTCTGCTGTCCCTTTCGATCGGAGAGCACATATTTGCTGCCCTGCCAATCCCGAAAGCTCAATCCGTAAAAGGCCACGATATTATTGACAAAATCAGCGCGGCACAGCCGGTTGCGGATACGGTCCCGCTGGGATTCGCCCACCACGGCGGTGGGACGGTATTCTTTATCATGGATGGGCTGATCGGTCCAGTGCACATTCATGACCAGCTCTCCGCATAGCACGCACATAGAAACGCTCCTTTCCGGTGAAACCGCTGCGGGGCGGCGCTTCGCCAGGCGCCGCCCCGCAGCTCAGCATAGGGTAAGCCGGGAGGCTCCGGTTATTTGTTTCTGGGGAAACGCTGCAGGAAATCGCTGGCCATCTCGTCCAGGGTGCACCAACGGACGCCCTCGTGGCTGTTGATATGTTCGATCAGCCGTTCATGGGCCAGGATGCACTGAGGCCGGCCGCTGACGTCCGGATGGATGGTCATGGGAAAGATGGCGTAATCATACTCGCGGTAGCAGAAATCAAACTGGTCCTGCCACATGCCGAATATGTTCCGGGGAGTGGCGAAGCCGAAGCTGTTGGGGCTCTTCTTCACGAACATCATGGGCGGCAGGTCGTCCAGATACCAGTTGGCGGGGATTTCCACCAGATCGGTCTCATAGCCGCGGACCAGTGGTTTCATCCAATCCTTGGCTTCGGCGGAATAATTGATCTTGGTCCAGGAATCCCCCACCCGCACATAATAGGGATGCAAATCGTCATGCATCAGGCTGTGGTCGTATTTAACGCCGTATTTGACCAGCAGCTCATTGGTGACATTGGAGAATTCCCACCAGGGCGCCACATAACCGGTGGGGCTTTTACCGGTCAGCTTCTCGATGAGCTCAAGGCAGTAGACCAGGACGTCTTCTTCCTGTTTCGGCGTCATGGCGATGGGATTCTCATGGGAATACCCATGAAGCCCCACCTCGTGGCCGGCTTCCACGATCATTTGCATCTGTTCCGGGAACGTCTCGATGGAGTGGCCGGGAGCAAAGAAGGTAGTCTTGAGATCGTACTTCTTAAACAGGTTTAACAGCCGGGGAATGCCCACTTCGCCGGCGAACAGTCCTCTGGATATATCGTCCGGGGAATCCTCGCCGGAATAGGAGCCCAACCAACCGGCCACCGCGTCGATATCGACGCCATAACCAACCAAAATTTCCTTCTTAGCCATTTTACATCCTCCTTAATTTTTATTTTCTGGAGCGGCTTACCACCAGGTGCGTGCGTAGGGGCTCCAGTCGATAATCTCCGCCTCGCCGTAGGCATGATCGGGGCTGTTGATGGCCGCCGCCAATTTGGCCGCGTCCACCGGCAGCGTGGTGATCCGCACGCCCACCGCGTCGTAAATGGCGTTCAGAATTGCCGGCGCCGCCGGGTTCAGCGCCATTTCCCCGAAGCCTTTGGCGCCGAATGGTCCGAAGGGATGCACTTCCTCAATATAAATGGGGTGGACCTCCGGCATATCCGTGAACTTGGGCAGTCCTAAATCCTTATACTCCTTGATTTGATTGTAGCCGTCCTTCACCGGGAAATTCTCGCTCAGGGCGTAGCCCATGCCCATGACCGCGCTGCCGATGATCTGCCCCCGGACCAGCCCGGGATTGATGGCGCGGCCGCAGTCGTCGGCGGCGTACATCCGCAGCACCTTCACCTGGCCGGTCTGCTCGTCAACTTCCACGATGGCCGCCTGCAGGGCGAAGCAATAGGCTACCTGGAAGCGGTGGTCCAGCATATTCTTATCAATATTGTCCGCCTGCTCCTTGGGGGGGAAGCAGACGCCGGCCACATAGTAATACTCCTCCTCCAGAGTCTTGCCTTCCTCCGCCAGGGCCCGCCCAATCTCGGCATAGCTCTTGCGGAACGCTTCCTCCCGGCGGACATCATAGACCCCTTCCATGTCCGTATCCAAATGATCGGTGGTCTGGCCGAAACGGTCCGCCACATACTGGAACAATTTTTCCTTATATTTGACGCACAGCGCCATCACTGCGTTGCCCGAGCAGTACGTCATCCGGGAAGCGCTGGTGCTGCCTTTGGCATAGGGCGAATAATCGTCGTCCACCGGGCCGATATCGATATGGTGATAGTTGACGCCCAAGGTTTCCGCGGCGATCTGGCAGATGACCGTGTCATGGCCCTGCCCCAACTCCACCGCGCCGGTGTGCAGCAGGAAGCGGCCTTCCGGCGTCAGGCTGATTTTGGCGCCGGCGCCGTCCTCAAAGCCGCAGCCAAAACCCATGTTTTTAAACCCGCCGGCCACGCCCACGCCGATCTTTTTGCCGGGGCCGGAAGGCGTGGGGATGCCGTCCGCCTTCAGCTGGCGCTCCACCTCGGCCACGGCCTCGTGAAACCCGCAGCCGTATTCGATGATCTGGCCCACGGAATTCTGTTTGCCCACGGCCAGGCCGTTGATGCGCCGCACGTCAAAAGGAGAGAGCCCGCAAGCCTCGGCCAGGCGGTCCATCAGCGTTTCCACCATCACCGTGACCTGCGTGCTGCCATAGCCCCGGAAGCACTCCGCCACCACTTTGTTGGTGAACACGGCGGTGGAATCGAAATCGATATTCGGCACTTCGTAAGGCCCGGTGCCCATAGCCGCGGTGCAGGTAGCCAGAAAATCGCCCAGGGCGGAATAGGCGCCGGTATCGGTAATGGTTTTCGCTTTGATGCCCAGCAGCTTGCCGTCCTTGGTGGCGCCCAGTTTATAATGAAAGTCGATGGCATGCCTTTTGGTGGTCAGGTTGTTGACTTCCGCGCGGCTGAGGATCACCCGCACCGGCCGCTTGGTATGGTAGGCGCCCAAGGCGGCGAAAATATGGCAGACCTGGTTTTCCCGCTTGCCGAAGGAACCGCCGCTGGGCCGGGTAATCAGGCGGATCTGGCTTTCGCTGATTTTCAGCGCGTGGCAGATATTATGCCGCATATGGGTGGGGTTCTGTCCGGGCCCGGAAACGACCAACCGCCCCCGCTCGTCGTATTCCGCCAGCGCCACATCCGGCTCCAGGCTGCCGTGCTCCACGGTCTGGGTCCTCACATCCTGTTCCAGGACGATATCGGCCTTGGCGAGGGCCCTTTCCACATTGCCCTTGCGGATTTTTTTATTATAATAGGCGTTGGGATACTGGTCGTGGACCCGGCAGGAAGCGGGGTCGTAGCCCTCCTGCTGGTTGCGGACGACCGGCAGGACCTCATACTCCACCTTGATATAGGGCATGGCCGCATAAGCCTGCTCGGCGGTTTCCGCGTACACCACGGCCACCGGCTCGCCGATGAAGCGGACCTTCTCCTCCGCCAGCACCTGCTGGGGATATTCCGGCTGGGAGAACTCATTGGTCCCCGGTATATCCTGGGCCGTGGCGATAAAGACCACGCCCGGCTGCTTTAAGGCTTCGCTTTTATCAATGGACAAAATCCTGGCATGGGGATATTCGGTAAACTTCAGGCGGCCCTCCAGCGGATGGTCCAGCTTGAAGTCGTCGGTGAACAGGGCCGCGCCGGTCACCCGCTCGATGCCGTGTTTGGTGATGGGACTGTCGCCCACCCAGCCCTTGTTATCATACAGATCCACGCTGGCCTTGCCGTCCATGATATCGATGGCCAGGCGGACCGCTTCCAGTACCTGCACATAGCCGGTGCAGCGGCAGATGTTGAAGCGCAGGGCATGCTTGATCTCCTCATCCGTGGGATGGGGGTTGGCGTCCACCAGCGCTTTGGCCGCCATGATCAGGCCGGGGGTGCAGAAGCCGCATTGATAAGCGTGACGCTTTAGAAAGGCGGTCTGCAGCGGATGGAGCTCCCCGTCTTTGGCCAGGCCCTCGATGGTCTGCACTTCCGCGCCTTCCAGGGATTTCATTTTCCGGGCGCAGGAACGCACCGCCTTGCCGTTGACGATAACGGTGCAGGTGCCGCATTGTCCCCGGCTGCAGCCGTCTTTGGTGCCGATTAATCCCAGATCATCCCGTAAGAAACGCAGCAGGCTCTGCTCCGGGTCCTGGGCGCTTACGTCTTTTCCATTTACTTTAAGTTGTATCCACATTTTCCTTTCCCCCTTTTTCGCGCTGACGCAGGTTGCGGCGAAAGCTGAAAACTGATTGAAACCACTCGGGCAGGGCAGTTGCGGGGACGGCGGCCGCCGTCCCCGCGCCGCCCCAGCGCAAGGTAGGTATGGTATGGTCCGGTAATCAAGTGAAGCGATACTGGGGAATCACGCTGCTACGCGCCCGGTTTTTTCGGTTCCTCCTTCTTGGACAGGAACCCCTGTTTGACGATATTAACCGTCAGAAAGGCGCAGGAAGCAATCAGATAGATATAGCAAAACCAGATAATGCCGCTAAAGAGGCCTTCTCCGACCATCATGACAACATTCCTCCTTTAAAATAGACTCTGCGGTTTACATATTGAGTTTCGCTGCCCTGTCTCCGGCCCCTTCCGCTTCCAACGCCTTGATGCTTTTTTCCCGCATCGCCTCGTAATCGAAATTATCCGGCTTGATCAGGGAAATGACCACGCACAGCAGAGCGGACAGCACATAGCAGGTCACGTAAGTAATCCACAGCGGCAGGTCCGTCAGGAACATCATATACAGCGCCACCGCCAGGGTAAACACGGTGGCCACGTTGGCCGCCACCTTGGTGGTCTTCTTCCAGTACAGCCCGAACACGATGGAGAAGAAGGGGGTGGGGATGAACACGCCGCAGGCCAGCATGAAATCCAGCAGCGAGACTTTTTGCAGCGCCACCACGCAGCTCACCACCAACACGCCCATCACCACGGACAGCACCCGCAGCATCTTCAGGCTGGACTTCTTCCCCGTATACTGTTCATAGAAGTCGCTGGCCAGCAAAGCGGTGAACCCGCCCAGATAAGACGTGCCGGTGGAATAAATGGCGAACAGCAGCGCCACGGCCAGGAAAATAGAAGCGCCGGGAGGCAGCAGCTGGCCGACCACGGCCGGGAACACGTCGGTGCCCACGGCCAGTTTGCCGGTAAGTCCCAGCGCGATGCCGCACAGGCCCACGGAAGAGCTGACCAACGCCATGGGCATCCAGCTCCAGCCGCCGAACAGCATGGCCTTGGTCACGCCTTTCGGCTCCACGGCATAAGCCCGCTGCCAGGCGTAATTGCTCATGGTGGCGATCACGCCCCAGCCGCCGAAGGTCAGCAGGAAATAATTGATTACGCCGTCGGCGCGGAACAGATTCAGCCAGTTGCCCTGCTCGTGGACAACGGCCTGCTCGCTGACCATCTGGAATATATTGCCCACCCCGCCCATCTTCGCGTAGATCATGGGCACCATGATCACCAGGACCAGCACCACAATGAAATACTGGATAAAGCCCGTGACCAGGGTGGACCACATGCCCGCTACCAGGTAATAGCCCACGAACACCACGCCGATCACCAGCGCCGCCGCGGTATAACTGATGCCGAACATGCCGCTGAACAGCGAGGCGCCGCCGATCACCTGGAACATGGTGAAGACGAACATGATGTACAGCGCCACCACGCAGAAAATGATATGGGTGCTGGGGCCGAAACGGGTCTTGACCCAGGACCCGATGGTGGTGCCGTTGGGCGCCAGATATCTGGTGCGGTGAGCGATCACGGCAAAAATGGTGAAACTGAGCGGCGTGGGCAAGGCGTACATCCACATGCCGCCGATGCCCCAGTTGAACACGCCTTCCGCCGAAGCCAGCAGGGAGCCGGCCCACAACTCGGTGGCGGCAATGGAGGAAGCCACCAAAGGCCAGGGCACCCCGCGGCTGGCCACCAGAAAGCTGGAGCTGTCCAGCTTAACCTTCTTATACACAATGTAGGAAATAAGAAACATTAATATAGCGGTAACAACGAAAATCGCCCATCCCCAGGATACAGGTAATGCTGTCATTGCTTTACCTCCTAACATCCTCATTCTCATAAAAACCGTAACAACTGCTGTGATATTGCCTGTCGTCTGTTATGAAGTTCCCGGAATGTTCCGCCAAGAACAGCTATCCGGCAAAGCGCTTGTCTCACCCCCTCGCCCGCAATGCTTGTCTTTCAGCCTTCACCGTCCCTAAAGCAAGCCGCCCTGCCTGGCTATTCACGGTAATAGTCGGCGATCACATTGCGCTTAAGATCTTTCAGATAGGGAACAGCCTCCCGCTGTTCCGGGATGCGGCCCAGGTCCACCTCGGCGATAATGACTTCGTCGCCCTCTGTCCGGGCCTCGGCCAGCAGCTCGCCCTTGGGGCCGACAATGCGGCTGGAAGCGCAGAACTCCGTTTCGTTCTTCTCCACGCCCGCCCTGTTGCAGGCAATGATATAATTGCCGTTTTCCACGGCCCTGGCCCGGGAAGCCACATCCCAGGCATAATAGCGGGCTTTGCCAAAAGCCGCCGGATAAATGATGACGTCGGCTCCGTTCAGCGCCAGAATGCGGGCGTTTTCCGGAAATCCCAGTTCATAGCAGACCTGCATGCCGATCTTGCATAACCCGATGTCAAAAACAGCGTCATATTTGCCCGAGCCTTTGTTGAAACGGATATTTTCGGTATCCCAGAGAGAAGTTTTGCGGTAGGTGCCCATCACGCCCTCCGGCCCCACTAAAACGGCGGTATCGTACAGCAGGCCCTCGTGCTTCTCAATAATGGCGCCCACCAGGAACACCTGCAGTTCGCGGCACAGCGCCGTCATCCGGTCCGTGGTGGGGCCGGGAATCGTGGTGGCCAGATCGCTGTCCAGGTCCTCTACCCGGTAACCGGTATCGAACAGCTCCGGGATCACGATCAGCGCCGCGCCCTCGGCGGCGGCCTGTTTGATCATTCCTTCCGCTTTGGCAAGATTATGGTTCACATCGCCGGGAATACAAATCATTTGGATAGCGGCAACCTTAAATTTTTTAGCCATTGTCTAACCCCCGCTCCATGTTTTCGCACATCCATCTAAACAGCAAATCTCGTGCCAGATTTAAGGGGGTCCGGACTAAAAATAAAAATTTATATTTTGTTTAGATGAACGATCTGCTCCAGGCCTTTCATGCACAAACAAAAGCGAGGAAAGGCACAGCCGCTTTCTCGAAAAAAAAAGAGGAAGCGCTGAAAACGGCGTTGATTCTCCTCCTCTGTGAATAAAAAACGCCTGACTTTATGCATTTCTTCATAAAAGCCATGCGTTTTTGCATAATGTTCATCTGGCGCCGGGCGGACGCTTTGCTACATGTTTTTCATTTTACGGCTGATCGTACTTTGATCCACGCCCAGGATCTCGGCAATCTTGGTGGCCGTTGCATACTTCTCCATGGCCAGGGTGATCAACTGCCGTTCCACACTGTTCACCGCCTCTTTCAGCGGCATGATGCGGTTGATGATAATGCCGTTCTCCTGATCGTTGGCCAGGATATGCACGGGCAGATCGGCAACGGTAATCACGTCTTTGTCGGAAAGCACGACCAAACGCTCGACAATGTTCTGCAATTCACGGATATTCCCCGGCCAGCGATATTCCATAAAGCGCTGGATCACATCGGAATCCAGTATTTTGTTCTTTCCGTATTGTTTATTGTAGCGGTTGACAAAAAACAAGGTCAACGGCAGGATATCGTCGGCGCGCTCCCGGAGCGCCGGCACATGGATCGGCACCACGTTCAGGCGGTAATAGAGGTCCTCCCGGAACCGGCCGCAGCGCATCTCCGCTTCCAGGTCCCGGTTGCAGGCCGCGATGATCCGCACGTCCACCTGGATGAGCTTCGTGCCCCCCACCCGGATCAGCGTGCCTTCCTGCAGCACCCTCAGCAGCTTCACCTGCATATTGATGGGGATCTCGGAAATCTCGTCCAGGAACAGCGTGCCATGATGGGCCAATTCGAACAGACCCTGCTTGCCTTCCTTATTCGCGCCGGTGAAAGCGCCCTTTTCATAGCCGAACAGCTCGGATTCCAACAGCGTTTCCGGGATGGCGCCGCAGTTGATCTTGATGTATTGCTTGTCCTTGCGCAGGCTGTTGGCATGGATGAACGTGGCCAGCACTTCCTTGCCCACGCCGGATTCGCCGGTGATCAATACCGTGGAATCCACGTCGCTGACTTTCAGCGCCATATGGGCCACATTGGCCATGGCCTGGCTGGTATAAATAAATTTGTTATGCTCCATATTGCGGGAGCGCAATTCGTCCAGTTCATGCTTATAAGCGTCCAGCAGCAGCTTGATGCTGTCCAATTCCACTTTCATGCTCTGTTCCGAGGTGATATCCCGGGACAGGTTGATCACCTGGACGATCTCCCCGTCCTTATTGGTAAAAGGCGTGCCGATCACCATCAGCTTGCGGCCGGTCCTGGTGACCTGGATGCACTGCACCCGCTGCTTGGTCTCCAGCACCAGCCGGGTGATGGACGGCCGGTACACCCCCTCCTCCTCCAGGTCCTGCACCCGGCGGCCGATCATCTTTTCCGCCGTCATCCCCCATAATTCCTCGCAGGCGGCGCTGACCTTCTGGGTGATGCCGACGCCGTCCGAAGCATAGATCACGTCGTAATTGGAATTAAAAATGGCCCGGATATCATTGTTCAGGTCGTCGTAAGAGCCGCCCCACAGCGGGTCCGCCGGGGACTGATAAGCGTCGGCGGGGATCGTCAGCTGCATGGCGCCCAGCAGCGTATCCTTATCCCAGATGCCGCTCTGGATGCAGAAGTTATCGCCGTCCCGGAACATCAGGCGGGTGCCGGTCTCGATATTCAGCATTTTGGGCAGCGTGTGTTCCGGCCAGACGGATTGGATCTCCTTATTCAGCAAATCGGCTTTTTCATATCCTGTCTCCTCCACAAACGTATCGTTGACATAGGAAATCTGCGCGTTGCAGTCGATGATGATCAGGCGGCACGGCAAACTATCCAGGATGTTCTGTAGAAAAGACAACTTACCGCGGAGTACGTCTATCATTTACCTCGCCCCCTTATGTTTAGCCTGGCCTGCTTTTCCAAATATGATCCTTGCATTGTTATATTTTCAATAATTTTTGACAAGATGTCAAGGCTTTTACCAAATCTTTGTTGCGGCAAAAGGTTCCAGCCGCCTTTCTTGATTAAGAAGTAGCAATTTCCATGCCAATAGGCCCTGATCCCTCCGCATCCGTCATTGGGCGGCCGCTGCAGTCCGCGGCAAAACGCGGCCGGCGGTTGCCGGATACGCGGCTGCTGCCGGCCCCGCCGCAACGGATGGGCCCGGGTTCGACAGCCCCCAAGCATTTCCCCGCAAAAGCAGCGATTTTTCGCCGCCGCTTACATAAAACCTGAGTCCCCTTCATATGCTGTACAAAAGCAAGCAGTGCAGCGTACAAGGGGGCTAATTTATGCAGGACTATATTCGTGAGCGGGTCCTGAGCGTCGGCAATTATATCCTCGAATCCCGCGCCACCGTCCGCCAGACCGCCACCATCTTCGGGGTCAGCAAAAGCACCGTACATACGGCGGTGATAAACAGGAACGGCCGCCTTGGCTTGGCAGGGGCGCAAGCGCGACGCCCTTGACTTCGGCCGTTGTTTATGCTATATTTTTTGTGATCGTAAGGGCTGTTTTCGCCTAAACAGGCCGCATATTCTACCAAAAGATGGGAGACCGTACGATGGAAAGGATCAAGACGCTTGAAACCCGCAACCTCTGCGAAAGCGAGCAAAACGGAGGCTGCGGCGAATGCCAGACCTCCTGCCAATCCGCCTGCAAAACCAGCTGCGGCGTTGCCAACCAGAAGTGTGAAAGCGAAGACAAGTAAACTTCTTCTGCTGAAAAATGCCGCCGCAGCGGGCGGCATTTTTTTATGGCCCGGCTTGCCCGGCCGCGGGCCTGATCTGCCAAAAAGGGAGGACCTGCCGCCATGATGCATCAATACCGGCTGAACGGCTACAACATCGTCCTGGACACCTGCTCCGGCTCGGTGCATGCCGTGGACGAGGTGGCCTACGACATGATCGCCCTGTACCGGGAACAAGCGGAACCGGAGCTCATCAGCGGGCTGCTGCACAAATACCGGGACCGGGCCGACGTAAGCCAAGCGGAGCTTAAGGCCTGCTACGATACGGTGCGCCGCCTGGAGGGGGAACAAAAGCTGTTCACGGCCGATACCTACGGCAAGCTAGCCGAGGAATGCAAGAACCGCTCCGACGTGGTGAAGGCCCTCTGCCTGCATGTGGCGCATACCTGCAATCTGAACTGTTCCTATTGCTTTGCCAGCCAGGGCAAATACCACGGCGAGCGGGCGCTGATGAGTTTTGACGTGGGGAAGCAGGCCCTGGATTTCCTGATCGCCCATTCCGGCAGCCGCGCCAATCTGGAAGTGGATTTCTTCGGCGGCGAGCCGCTGATGAACTTCGAGGTGGTCAAGCAGCTGGTGGCCTATGCCCGCAGCCGGGAAGCGGCCCGCGGGAAGCGCTTCCGCTTCACCCTCACCACCAACGGCCTGCTCATCGACGACGAAGTCATCGATTTCGCCAACCGGGAAATGAGCAACGTGGTGCTGAGCCTGGACGGGCGGAAAGAAGTCCACGACCGCCTGCGGTCGGATTACGCGGGCCAAGGCAGCTGGGAGCGGATCGTGCCCAAATTCCAGCAGCTGGCGGCGGCCCGGGGCGGCCGGAATTATTATATCCGCGGCACGTTCACCCATGCCAACATTGATTTCACCAACGATATCTTCCTCATGGCGGACCTGGGCTTTACCGAGCTGAGCCTCGAGCCGGTGGTCTGCGGCCCCGCTGATCCGGCGGCCCTTACCGAAGCGGACCTGCCGGTGCTGCTGGACCAGTACGAGCTGCTGGCCCGGGAAATGCTGCGCCGCCGCCGGGAAGGCCGGGGCTTCAATTTCTACCACTATATGATCGACCTGACCAAGGGGCCCTGCGTGCATAAGCGCGTCTCCGGCTGCGGCTCCGGCACCGAATACCTGGCCGTCACTCCCTGGGGCGACCTCTATCCCTGCCACCAGTTTGTGGGGGAGGAAGCCTATAAACTGGGCAATGTCTGGGAGGGCGTGACCAATACCGGGCTGCGGGAGCAATTCCGCAACTGCAACGCCTACAGCCGGCCCCAGTGCGTCGATTGCTGGGCGCGCCTCTATTGCTCCGGGGGCTGCGCCGCCAACGCCTATCATGCCGCCGGCTCCATCCAGGGCGTGCACGACTACGGCTGCCGGCTGTTCCGCAAACGCCTGGAATGCGCCCTCATGCTGAAGGTGGCGGAAGAACTGGACCGGGAGCAAAGCGCCCCGGCCTGATCTTGGTCCGGAGAAAGGATATTATGGATACGCCCATCTGTGATTTTGTCAGGCACTACGCCAAAGCGGGCGGTTCCCGGCTGCATATGCCCGGGCATAAGGGCCGGGGGCCTTTGGGCTGCGAAAGCCTGGATATTACCGAGATCGACGGGGCGGATTCCCTGTACCGGGCTGCCGGCGTCATCGCGGCCAGCGAGCGCAACGCCGCCCGGCTGTTCGGCGCGCAGGCCACCTGTTATTCCACGGAAGGCTCCTCCCACTGCATCCGCGCCATGCTCTATCTGGCCCTGCTGGAGGCAGCCTCCCAGGGCCGGCGGCCCCTGATCGTGGCCGGGCGCAACGCCCACCAGGCCTTTATCCTCGCCGCGGCGCTGCTGGATTTCGAGATCGTCTGGCTGTGGCCGGAGGAAGAGCCTTTTTCCCTCTGCTCCTGCCCGATCAGCGCCGCCGGGCTGGCGCAAACCCTGGACGCCCTGCCCGCTTCCCCGGCGGCCGTTTATGTCACCAGCCCGGACTACCTGGGCGGCTCCCTGGATATCCCGGCCCTGGCAACGGTCAGCCATGCCCGGGGCTTGCCGCTGCTGGTGGATAACGCCCACGGCGCTTATCTGCATTTTCTGGCGCAGCCCTGCCATCCCTTGGATCAGGGCGCGGACCTGTGCTGCGATTCCGCCCACAAGACCCTGCCGGTCCTGACCGGCGGCGCGTATCTGCAGGCGGCGAAAACCGCGCCCCCGCTCTTCTTTAGGGAAGCCAAACGGGCCCTGGCCCTGTTCGGCTCCACCAGCCCTTCCTACCTGATCCTCCAATCCCTGGACCAGGCCAACCGCTACCTGGCCCGGGACTACCGGGACCAGCTCTGCCAATGCGCGGCCCGGGTGGAACAGCTCAAGTCCAGGCTGCGGCAGGAGGGCTGGGTCCTGGCGCCCAGCGACCCGCTGAAACTGACCCTCGCCGCCGCGGCCAGCGGCTGCAGAGGCCCGGAGCTGGCGGAAGCGCTCCGTCGCCGCAATGTGGAATGCGAATACGCGGACCCGGACCATCTGGTGCTGATGTTCACGCCCCAGAACCCGGAACGGGATTATCAGCGGGTGATCGGGGCGCTCGCGCCAAACCGGGCGGCAGGGCCGCTGCCCCGGCCCGGGCTGACGCTGCCCCGGCCCCCGGTATGCTGCTCACCCCGGGAAGCGCTTTTTGCCGTCCCGGAAACCGTCGGCGCCCGGGAGGCGGCAGGGCGGGTGCTGGCCGCTCCCACCGTCAGCTGCCCGCCGGCCGTTCCGGTGGTCATGGCCGGCGAGATGATCGGCCCGGAAGCAATAGAAATTTTCCGCTATTACGGCATCGAAACCCTGGCCGTGCTGAAATAAGTGGGCCGCGCAGGGGCGGAGCCATCATCCCCTCAGCCATGCGGCAGACTGCTCAAAAACGCCATCGCAGAATCAGGCTGTTCCCGCCGGGAACAGCCGCGCCATACCGTCAAACGCAACCAGCCGAGGCGGCCCCGCGGGGCCGCCTCTTTGCCGTCTAAGATACCCGCTTAACTTAGGCAAACCCAGCCGGGAGCGGAACCCGGCTTTACTCCCGGAGCAGCTGTTGGCGCTCCCGGTAATCCGGCAGCACCGAGGCGATCAGGACGTAGAAATCCCGGCCGTGGTTGCGGTAAACCAGATGGGCCAGCTCATGGACCACCACGTAATCGACGGCCGCCTCCGGGTATTGCAGCAGCCGCCAGGAAAAACAGAGGCGGTTTTGGCTGCTGCAGCTGCCGAAGCGTTTGGCGGCGCCGGTGATGCGGATGCCGGCCGGCTGCAGGCCCATGCGGGCGGCGTAACGCCGCACCCGCTGCGGAAGCTCCGCCTTGGCCAGGCTGATCAGCCGCTGCCGCTCCGCCGCGTCCGGCTCGGGGCGGGCCTCGTTGCGCCGCCGCTGCGCCTCCAGGTGGGCGTTGATCCACGCCGCCTTATCCCGGAGCAGGCGCTCTATTTCCCCCTTGGGGCAGCGCCGGGGCGCGCGCACCAGCAGGGTCAGGTCGGCCCGGATCTCCAGGGCCAAAGTGCGGCGCTGGGAACGGACGACGGTATAGGCGAAAGGATCAGGCTGCTCGTTCATACCGGGATTATATCATATCCGCGGCTGTTTGCCACGCACTTTCTTCCGCCCCGCTCATAGGCTGAGCATATAGAAAAACACAGGAGGCTTCCCTATGGCGGAACGGTATCCTTTTGTCAACACGCCTTTGCCCTATGCTTACGACGCCCTGGAGCCCTACATCGACAGCCTCACCATGGAATTGCATCATGACCGGCACCTGCAGGCTTATATCGATAACCTCAACGCGCTCCTGGCCGATCAGCCCCGGCTGCAGAACCTCAGCCTGGAAGAATTGCTGTCGGTGGCGCCGGCTTTGCCCGAACCCCTGGCTACCCAGATCCGTCGCAATGCCGGCGGCGTGTACAATCACCAATTCTACTTCAACAACCTGGCGCCGGCGGGTATGAACGGCGGCGCGCCCGGGGGGCGGCTGCTTGCTGCCATTCAGCGGGATTTCGGCAGCATAGAAAATATGCTGCAGGCGCTGGGCGACGCGGCCATGTCCGTTTTCGGCTCCGGCTACGCCTGGCTGAACCTGCAGCCCGAAGGCATGCTGGGCATCACCACCACCACCAATCAGAATACGCCGCTCCCTGACGGGCTGCTGCCGCTGCTGAATGTGGATATGTGGGAGCACGCCTATTACCTCAAGCATTACAACGACCGGGACGGCTATCTGAACGATTGGATGAATGTGATCAACTGGCCCCAGGCGGAACAGCACTACCTGGCCGGCCTGGGGATGGCGGCGTAACCGCTGACCTGCCTGCCCGGCGGTCCCTGCCCGGCGGTCCCGGTCCGGCCGGGGCTCCGGCGGGCGCGCCAGGCTGTCCATAAACTGCGCCATACGTCGTTATCGGCCCGGGCAGCGTCGGTCACGTACGTTTTAGTACGCTTCCTAGCTGCCCGTTCCTCTGCCTAGCCTGGCTTGTTTCTGAACAGCCTGGTAATGAGTTGGACAGTCTGCCGTGCTTTGGCCCATAAGCGGCCGGTCTTTTTTGTTCAAGCCCGCCATATACTTGGACCAGAATCAAGGAGGTGCCGGTTTTGGACAAGCCTGAACTGAATTTTTGCTTTCATAATCCCAATACGGCGGCGGAGACCGCGGATCTTTTAGTCAGGCTGCTGGCGGAAGCCCAGTGGCCGAAGCTGGAACGCCTGCTGCTGGAAGCCGCCGGAGCCGGGGCTCCCCCGCCCGCAGCCGTAACCCCGGGCGGCCTCCCGGCCGCCGCGGAACAGCCGCCGCTTTGAGCTTTTGAGGTGCGCTGATGAATATCGCCGCGTATTGCCGGGTTTCCACGGACAAGGCCGACCAGCTCAACAGTTTGGAAGCGCAAAAGAGATTCTTTGCCGAGTACACGGAAAAGCACGGGCACCGGCTGGTGCGGCTCTACGCCGACGAGGGCATCTCCGGCACCAGGATCAGGAACCGCGCCCAGTTCCTGCGCCTGCTGCAGGACGCGGAGCAGGGCCTGTTCCAGATGGTGGTCGTCAAGGACATCTCCCGCTTCGCCCGCAATACCGTCGACCTGCTGCAAAGCACCCGCAAGCTCAAAGCCCTGGGCATCGAGACCGTCTTCCTCACCGCCAACATGGGCGCGCTGGGCGACGGCGAATTCGTTCTGACGCTCTTCGCGGCCCTGGCCCAGGAGGAAAGCGCCAATACCAGCAAGCGCATTAAATTCGGCAAGCAGCTGAACGCGGCCAAGGGCCGGGTGCCCAATCTGGTCTACGGCTACGACAAGGTGCCCGGCGATTATTTCAGCCTCAGCGTCAACGCCCGGGAAGCGGCGACGGTGCGGCAGATCTACCGCTGGTATGTGGCGGAGGGCTTCGGCGCGCTGAAAATCGCCAATCTCCTGAACGAACAGGGCTGCCGCACCAAGCGCGGCTATGCCTGGTCCCAGAACGCCGTGTCGCGCATACTCACCAACGCGCTGTACTGCGGCAAAGTCATCAACGGCAAGCAGGAGGTCCGGGATTTCCTCACCGGGGCCAGGGAGAACAAAGACCAGGAGACCTGGCAGGTGGTGGAAAAACCCGAGCTGGCCGTGATCAGCCCCGGGCTGTTCGACGAGGCCCAGGCCATCCTGGCCCGGCGGGGACAGGCCCTGCAGGCTTGCCATGAGCGGCAGAGCAACCGCTACCTGTTCTCCACGCTGATCAAGTGCGGGGATTGCGGCCGGTCCTTCCGCCGCGTCAGCCGCACCTATCAAAACACCTATGTCCGCTGGGTCTGCTCCGCCCGGAACGGCCAGGGGGTCCGGGCCTGCCCCAACGCCTGCGGCCTGGAGGAGCCGGCGCTGACCGCGGCCATCGGCGACTATTTCGCCGCCCTGCTGGGGGACGGCCGGCAGGCGGCGCAGGCGCTGAGCCGGGAAGCGGCCCGCCTCTGCCAAGAGCGGCGCTTAGGTCCGGGGGAGGAGAAAACGCTCCGCAGCCAGCGGGCCAAGCTGGAAAAAGCGCGGCAACGGTATCTGGAGCTGTACGCCGGGGAGCTGATCTCCCGGGAAGAGCTGCAGACCCGGCTGGAGGAAACAGCGGCGGAGCTGACCCGGGTGGAAAGGGAGCTGGGCGCGTCCCGCCGCCCCCTGCCTGCCGGCAGGCAGCTGGAGCGGCTGCTCCTGAAGGCCTGCCCGGATCTCCGGGAGCTCTGTTCGCCGTCCTGTCTGAGCAACGCCCAGTTGAAGCGCATCGTCCGCCGCATCCAGGTAAACCGGGACGGCCGGGTGGACGTTTATCTCCAGCGGCTGGGGCCGGGGGTTGGGGAGGCGGCGGACGCTTGGCCGGCGGACGCTTGGCGGCCGGACGCCGTTCCCGATCAGCACAACCGTACATAAAGACGTTACCGAACGGCTGCCGCTCTTGAACGAACTGGTGGCGGCCAAGGTCCGGGACATTCTGGACAACAACAAAGCGGAGCGGCACTTAAGGGGCGGGGAGGCCACGAAGCGTAAATATCTCAGCCTGCGGGAACAGGACAATTAGCAAAACAGGCGGGGGCGGAGCCCCTGCCTGTTTTGCGCAGCCCAAGAAGCTTGGCGGCTGTTTGCTTACTGTTCCTTGGGACCCAGGCCCAGGGCCTCGGTCTCCTTTTGCATGCCCGCGATGGTCAGGGCCAGCACCTCCGAGAGGTCCATGCCCAAGATTTCACAGCCTTTCAGAATGACTTCCCGGTCGCATTTGGCCGCGAAACGCTTATCCTTGAATTTCTTGACGGCGCTTTTCACCTCCAGGTCCGTGATGCCGGTGGGCCGCATCAGCGCCGCCGCCATGACGATGCCGGTGAGCTCGTCCACGGTGAACAGGCTTTTCTCCAAATCGTTTTCAGGCTCCACCTCACTGCACAGCCCCCAGCCGTGGGAGAGGATGGCGCGGATATCCGCTTCCTCCACCCCTTCCGGCTCCAGCAGTTCCCGCACATGCCGGCAATGCTCCTCCGGATAAGCCTGGTAATCCACATCGTGCAAATACCCCACGGCCAGCCAATGATCCGCGTCCGCTCCGAAATGCCCGGCCATGGCGCCCATGGCGGAGCTGACCGCCAAAGCATGCAGCAACAGATGCTCTTCCGTGCAATGTTTGCTTAAGATCTCCCGCGCCCGGGCCAAAGTCAATGGCGCCATTTTTCATCCCTCCGTTTATCAAAAATGTTTTGCCGGAATCCCGCTCCGGCCGGGAGCGCCGGCTTGCTTTCCGGACGGCCGGGAAAGGGAACCCTGCCGAAAGGAACATCTTTTTCCCTTCCCGGCCTTTTTAGTTCAAATTCTGCACGGCCCGCCGCATTCCTGCCCGATCCGGGCGAGGAACGAAAGGAAAGAAACCGCCGTCAAAACAGTAACCGCCGCCGTTTTTACGCATATAATGTGTCACTACGCGTTGGGGAGGCGTCTATGGCAAGAGGCTGGCACAGCAGAAGGCGCAGGCGGCGGGCGTTGCTGATCACGGCTGTCCTGATCCTATGCGTAGCGCTGTTCTTCATGGCGGAACGGCGGCTGGCCCCGGCCATGCAAACCGCGGCGCTGCAGCAGTCCCATACCCTGGCCATGGCCGCCATGAGCGAAGCCATCCGCGACCAGATCGCGCTCAATCCCGGCGTGGGGGATTATCAGCAGCTGATGTATGTGGAGCGGGACGACAACGGCCGCATCACCCTGATGGTCATGGACACCCAGCTGATGAACCGCCTGATCAGCAGCGTGGTGCTGGACTCGGAACAGCGGATGCTGCAGCTGACCAAGCAGCGCCTGACGCTGCCCCTGCTCTCCCTCACCGGCAGCCAGATCTTTGCCGGCATGGGGCCGGAGGTGCGCTTTTCCTTCCGCATGAGCAGCGCGCCGGAGCTGTTGCTGAAGGATGAATTCACCGACGCCGGCGTCAATCAGACCCGCCACCGCATCTATGTGGAGCTGACGACCCGGCTCCGGGTCATCGCCCCCTTTAGCCGGGCGGAAGAAACCGTCACCGCCACGGTGCTGCTGGCCGAAGGCATCATCGTGGGCTATACCCCCGATACCTATGTCAATATCGGGCCCTGAGCGTTCCGCCGCTTTCCCGGCACAGCCGGGCGCCCCGTCCACAGCGCGCCGGGCCAGGCAACCGCGGCTGTGGACAATGGGTCCAATCCCTTTACCCGAGGCGCGTTCCGCAAATTTTCTCAAGCGGGCGGCGGCGAATATTTGCGTATAGTAGAAACATATGCTATAATATTCGTTATGGTATGCGCTGTCTATTTCCATGGAGGCTTATATGACGAACAATAACGACGAACGGAACAAAAATATAAAATACACCGGAAGCGGCAAAAGCGCGCCGGCCAAAGGCGCGTCCGCCGCTTCCGGAACGCACATGGACAAGCCCCTGCCCCGCAAACGCAAAAAAAAGAAAAAGCACCGCGTCTTCCTGACCGTCCTGTTCCTGCTGCTGCTGATCTTCCTCATCGGCTGCCTGGTGGCAGGGGGTTATGTGCTGTCTTTAGCCAAGGACCTGCCGGACATCACCGCCGAGGACCTGGTGAACGCCCAGACCAGCTTCGTTTACGATCAGGGCGGCACGGAGATCGCCTCCCTGCACGGCGGGGAAAACCGGATCACCGTGGGGCTTGCCGAAATGCCGGATTATCTGGTGGACGCCCTGATCGCCACGGAGGACGTCCGGTTCTACCAGCATCACGGCGTGGATTACCGGGGCGTGGCCCGGGCCCTGGTGGTGGATGCCATCGATACCGTGAAAAGCGGGCAGATCTCGTTTACGCAGGGCTTTTCCACCATTACCATGCAGCTGATGCGCAATGTCATCAGCGAGTTCGAGAAGACCATCCCCCGCAAGATCAAGGAAGTATTGCTGGCCATCGAGTTCGAAAAGCAGTACGATAAAGACGAGATCCTCTATTACTACCTGAACGAGATCTATCTGGGCGCGAATATTTACGGCGTGCAGGCGGCCTCGGAATATTATTTCGGCAAGGATGTGGGCGACATCACCCTGTCCGAGGCGGCGCTGCTGATCGGCATCCTCCGCTCCCCCGGCGATTACGACCCCTATACCGAGCCGGAGCGGGCCATCAACGTGCGCAACACCGTGCTGAACCAGCTGATTAAATACTACCCGGATCAATACGGCGTCATCGCGGAGGCGGCCAAAGCGGAGGAGCTGGTGGTCTACGAGGGCGACGAGGATACCGCCACCTATGAGTACCCCTGGTATGTGGATTATGTGATCTCCGAAGGCATGGATATCGTGGAGAGCATGGGGCTGGACAGCTCCTATATCTACACCGGCGGCCTGCATATTTATACCGTGCTGGACCCCCATGTCCAGCAGGCCATGGAAACCGTCTACGCCGACGCTGAGAATTTCCCGGAAAGCTCCACCAAGGATATTGTGGAAAGCGCCATGGCCATTGTGGATCCCGCCACCGGGCAGATCAAGGGCCTGATGGGCGGCAGGGTCTACACGGCCCGCCGGGGCTTCAACCGGGCCACGGACCTGATCCGTTCCCCCGGCTCCACCATTAAGCCGCTGGTGGCCTACGGGCCCGCCGTGGAGCTGGGCTACGGCGCCGGTTATGTGATCGACGATTCTCCGGTCACCTACGGCTCCTGGTCCCCCAATAACGACGACCGCGCCTTCCAGGGCCGCATCACCATGCGTAAGGCCATCATGGGTTCCCGCAATGTCTGCGCCGTAAAAATGCTGGCCGCCATCGGCGCGGAAACCGGCTATGAATTCGGCCTCAAGCTGGGGCTGCCCCTGGTAGAGACGGACGCGGGCAATCTCTCGTTGACCCTGGGCGGGCTCACCACCGGCGTCGCGCCCCTGGATATGGCGGCGGCTTTCGCCACCTTTGCCAACGCGGGCGTGTTCACCGAGCCTTATTCCATCGCCTACATCACCGACGCCAAGGGCGAAGTGATCTATTCCGCCAATCCGGCGCTCACCGACGTGTTCGCCCCGGACACCGCCTATATCATGACGGATATGCTGATGTCCGCGGTGAACGGCGGCACCGGCGGCAACGCCCGCATCGACGGCTGGCAGGTGGCTGGCAAAACCGGCACCAACGGCCTGCCCTCCGCCAGCGACGATCCGGATTACGCGGGCAAGACCGGCACCAAGGACGCCTGGTTCTGCGGCTATACCACCGCCCTCGCCGGCGCGGTGTGGATGGGCTATGACAACAAGAAAGATGACGAAGGCACCCTGCAATACCTGTCCAACGTCTACGGCGGCTCCTATCCGGCCAGGTTATGGAAAGCCGTGATGGTGAAGGCGCTGGAAAACTATGAAAATAAAAATTTTTCTAGGCCGGACGGGGTGATCAGCGCTACCATCGACCTCAAGTCCGGCAAATCCCCCAGTTCGCTCACTCCTGCCGAATTTATCGGCTCCGAACTGTTCAGGGCCGGATACGGGCCCCAGGGCATCAGCGACGTCTGGGAACAGGTGATGATCTGCGCGGACACCGGGCTGATCGCCAGCGATTTCTGCCCCAATGTGATACCCAAGGTCATGCTCACCTACGGGGAGGGACAGGCTCCCAGCGAAAAGGTGGCGGATTACGCCCTTTATAAACCCTCCGCCGCCTGCAATGTGCATTTTTCCTATTCCACCCGCCTGCAAAGCATTTTTGTCTGCACCGATCCCCGCCATCACGGCGTCCCGGCCATCGCCAATATCCCCACCTACGGCAGCACCGGCGGCTGCCCTGACGAATATGTGGAACTGCGTTACTACACGGCCAGTTCCATGCCCACCACCTATTGCGGCCTGGAGGACCATCAGGTCAGCGGCACCAGCCTGCTGAACCCCGGCGCGGGCAACAGCCAGTTTGAGGAGGAAGAGGACAACAGCTGGTGGAATTTCAGCTCCGACGTCACGCCGCCCACCCCGGAAAACCTGCGGGTGGGGGTCACCAATTCCGGTATTTACGTGGCCTGGGACGGGGACAGCGACGATTCCGTCCTCTATGTGCTGGAGCGCAGCTCCGACGACGGCGGCAAAGCCCAGCGCTTTAAGGTGTCGGGACTGGAATACACGGACGCCGGCCTGACCAAAGGCGTGACCTACACCTACCGGGTGTACGCGCTGAATACGGACAGCGAGAAATACTCCTCCTGGTCCGGCTCGGTCAGCATCGCTTATTGAAATCTCAGGCGGATCTGCCGCCGCCCTTTGACCCGGCGCTTAAAAACCGCCGGGTCAAAGGGGTCTAACGGCTGGCGCCGGATCAGGCCCGGGCGGCTGAGGACAGCCCCGGGTTGCCCCGGCGCTAATGAAGGGTAACGCGCAAAAACTCAGAGGAGTGGTAATATGGTCAAAAGAACCTACGAGGAGATCAACGCCAAGATCAAAGCCGGACAAGCGGTAGTGGTCAACGCCGAGGAAGTCATCGGCATCGTCAAGGATATCGGCGTCAAAGCCGCGGCGGAAAAAATCGACGTGGTCACCACCGGCACCTTCGGCATCATGTGCAGCAGCGGCGCTTTTCTCAATTTCTGGCATACGAAGCCCAAAATGAAGATGACCCGCGTGTACCTGGACGACGTGCCGGCCTACGGCGGCCTGGCGGCGGTGGACTGTTATCTGGGCGCCACGGAGCTGGCGGTAGGCGATCCGGCCAATTCCCACTATCCCGGCCATTTCCGTCATGGCGGTGGCCATGTGATCGAAGCCCTGATCGCCGGGAAAGCGGTGCGGCTGACCGCGGACGCTTACGGCACCGACTGCTATCCGCTGCGCAAATACGAGCAAACCATCACCCTGGCCGAGCTCCGGCAGGCTTTTATCTTCAGCCCCCGCAACTGCTATCAAAACTATAATGTGGCCGTCAATCTCTGCGACCACACAGTTTATACATATATGGGCATACTAAAGCCCCGGGGCGGCAATATCCATTATTCCAGCGCCGGGCAGCTGTCCCCGCTGCTGAACGATCCCTATTTCCGCACCGTCGGCCTGGGCACCCATCTGTTCCTGGGCGGCGGCGAAGGCTTCGTGGCCTGGCCCGGCACCCAGCATTCGCCCAGCGATCCCCGGAACAGCCACGGCATCCCCATCGGCGGCGCCGGCACCCTGGCGGTGATCGGCGATATGAAGCAGATGGACAGCCGCTTTGTCCGGGGCGTCAGTCTCACCGGCTACGGCGTGTCCCTGCAAATGGGCATCGGCGTGCCCATCCCCATCCTGGACGAGGAGACCATGGGCTTCTGCGCCGTGGCGGATGCGGAGATCGAGGCGCCGCTTTGCGATTACGGCGAGAACGGCTATCCCACAGGCGAACCCTGCGTGGTGGGCCGGGTCAATTACGCGGAGCTGAAATCCGGCGAGGTGGAATGGCAGGGCCAAAAGATCCGCACCGCGCCGCTGTCCAGCTACAGTAAAGCCCTGGAGATCGCCGAGATCTTGAAGGCCTGGATTCAGGCCGGCAAATTCGAGCTTACCCAGCCGGCGCGGCTGCTGCCCGGCGACGAACATTACGACCGCGGGGGGTGCTGCTGATGACGGAACAGGTAACGAAAAATATTTTTGTCGGCTTCAGCGCCGATCTGGTGGAGCAGCCGGTGGTCTACCACCTGGCCAAGGATTACCAGCTGATCCCCAATATCATGAAAGCGTCGGTCAGCCCGGACAAGCAGGGCTATCTGGTGCTCTCCCTCACCGGCGACCCCCAGGACCTGGAGCGGGCCCTGGCTTATCTCAGGGAATTGGGGCTGACGGTCAATCTGCTCACGGAGCATGTGACCTGGGATCTGGTGAGCTGCACCCAGTGCGGCGCCTGCACCGCCGTGTGCCCCACCGGCGCCCTGGCGCTCAGGCGGCCGGAGATGACCGTCAGCTTTGACGGGGATCAGTGCATCGTCTGCCAAATGTGCATCCTGGCTTGCCCGGTCAAGGCGGTGCATCTCGATTTCTGAGTTAAGCAAACCCCGCCGCTACCGCAACCTTGTCCACAGCGAACTGGAACAGCAGCGGCTGGTGATCGGCGAGACGGACCTGGCGCTCTGGCTGCCTCTCGGGATCTGGGACAGCGCCCTGGCCAAGAGCCTCGGCGACATCCTGATCGCCGGCCGCGCCAGCCTGCTGCAATATATCCGGGACCATCCGGATTTCGCCGCCACCCACCGGCCCTGGCCCCTGACCGGCCCGGCCCCGGCCATTGTGCGGCAGATGAGCCGGGCGGCGGCCGTCGCCGCCGTGGGACCCATGGCCGCGGTGGCCGGCGCCTTCGCCGCCCTGGCCGGACGTTTCCTGCTGCAGCGATGCGGCCAGGTGATCGTGGAAAACGGCGGCGACATTTTCCTGGCCGGCGCCAAGGACCGGGTGATCGGCGTATACGCCGGGGCGGCCAGCCCTTTCACAGGGAATTTGGGCGTCAAACTGCGGGCCGATCAACTGCCCTGCGGCGTCTGCACCAGCTCCGGCACCGTGGGCCCCAGCTTCAGCTATGGCGTGGCCGACGCCGCCCTGATCGTGGCCCCTGACGCGGCGTTGGCCGACGCGGCGGCCACCGCTGCCGGAAACCTGGTCAAAGGACCGGAAGATGTGGCGGCGGCCTGCCATTTCGCCCTGACCATCCCCGGCGTCACGGCAGCCCTGATCATCTGCGGCGAACAGCTGGCAGCGGCCGGGCAATTGGAGCTGGTAAGGGTGGAGCAAGGGTAAAACCGTCCTTCTTTTAAAACGTCCTTCTTTTGTAAAAGAAGGACCAAGAAAACTTTAAACTTTATGAAATATAGCTTTGAATAAGTTTAAAGTTCTTTCGCTTCCTTTCTTTCAAGAAAGGAAGGGTTTTAGCGGGTAAAAAAAAATAAGCAGCCCAACAGAGCGGCGGCATGATTATGGATCTTGGAGGTATCGAAGGTATGTCTGGACATTCCAAATGGGCAAACATCAAGCGTAAGAAGGGAGCCAACGACGCGGAGCGGGGGAAGATTTTCACCAAGATGGCCAAGGAGATCGCCGTGGCGGTGCGGGCCGGCGGGCCGGACCCGGACGGCAATTTCCGGCTGAAGATGTGCGTGCAGAAGGCCAAGGCCAGCAATATGCCCTCCGACAATATCAAGCGCTGCATCGAAAAGGCGGCGGGCCTGGGCGACAGCGCGGCGATCGAGGAATTTTTCTACGAGGGTTACGGCGCGGGCGGCGTGGCCATACTTTGCGAAATGCTGACGGATAACCGCAACCGCTGCGCCAGCGAGATCCGCTATCTGTTCAGCCGCAACAACGGCAATCTGGGCGAGACCGGCTGCGTCAGCTATCTGTTCGAACGGAAAGGGCAACTGACGGTCAGCCTGGAAGGCAAGGACGAGGACGAGCTGCTGATGGCGGCCCTGGACGCGGGGGCCGAGGACCTGTCCGTGAACCCCGGCGACGAGGAGGAGGAGATCCCGGCCGGCGCCGAGGTCATCACCAGCCCTTCCGACCTGGAGGCGGTGCGCGCCGCGCTGCTGGACGCGGGCTACAATGTGACCAGCGCCGAAATCATCATGCAGCCTGGCAATCGCATCGAGATCACGGATGCGGATACGGCGGCCAAACTGCTGAAGCTGGTGGAAGCCCTGGAAGACAATGACGACGTGCGGGCGGTCTACGCCAATTACGAGATCAGCGACGAGCTTTTGGAACAGCTTCAGGATTAGCGCGCGGGAAACGCCTGCCTCCGGTATATCAAAAGGAAAATGGTTAAAATAATCAGCATAAACTCCTGCCTTTGGAGCAAGGCAGGAGTTTATGCTTAGGGAGACCAAACGGATCGGTAAAACCAATCTGAATATGAAGGAAAGATGCCGCGCGCCGGCCCCGGCAGGGCCGGGGCGCTGTTGGCGTCTATGCTGTTAAGCCTCTTGCTAATCCAGGGTGACGACGGTGCCGGTTTTGCCTTCCAGGGCGTCCACCGCCTTATACAGGGAGGTGATGAC
>Ga0228535_1001139_pt1 | contig 48241 bp, 35 predicted proteins | sample SJ1metagenome_FD_168457 | JGI IMG/M metagenome (GOLD analysis project Ga0228535, IMG submission 168457) | Enriched culture of PCE-dechlorinating microbial communities from Ithaca, New York, USA - SJ1 | ecosystem: Engineered > Modeled > Simulated communities (microbial... > Unclassified | place... | reverse complement strand
CTTAAAAAAAACGTGTATGGAATGTTTTCAAAGATCTTCTTATCTCTCCTTTCGAACTCCGGATTAATCCGTTCGTCCTCAAAAGCGGGTGCAAAGATAGATACTATTTCCTTTCGGTCCAAATATTTTACCAATCTTTTTTTTGAAAAAAATTTTTTAATGAAATGATTTTGAATTTCAATTCATTAGGATCTATCAATCTTTTTAATACTGTTCGTTGTCTCTTCAACGAACACCCGATTTTTTATCGGAAAGGGCTACAAAGATAATGCTTTTATATGATACCAAACAAACTTTTCGAAATATTTTTTTCGGATACCTTCAATTTAAATTTTAAAAAATGGCTAATACCATAAAAATCAACAGGAAAATAAATTGAGGATTTTTCAAGTTGCGACTATAGGAAACGAAAATCATAAAAATTCCATTCGTATAGCAATCCTATTTGTAATAAATGAGTGCGGGGTATTCTCTGAATGATGAACAAAAACGAATTTTGGCAAGTCTATACGTCGATTGAAAATTATCATGTAAATTTGCAATGACTAAACAAATCTATATAGAATAATGAAAAAAGGACTATTTATGCTTACAACCATTTTTCTGCTTGCCGGCTGTAATGGCGGGAAAAAAGCAGAAACACAGCCTGCTACAACGGATGATGGCATCGATTCGACATTTGAATATCGGGTAGATCGGTTTGCCGATATTGAAATTCTTCGATATCCCGTACCCGGATTCAATAGTTTGTCGTTGCAACAAAAGGTACTTATCTACTATCTTTCCCAAGCGGCACTTGAAGGACGTGATATTCTCTGGGATCAGCACAATCGCTATAATTTGACAATTCGTCGGGTATGCGAAGGGGTTTATGAAAACTATATGGGCGACAAATCTACCGAAGACTGGAAAAATTTTGAGACCTATCTCAAACAAATTTGGATGGCCAACGGCATTCATCACCATTACTCGGAAGACAAAATATTGCCGAAATTTTCGAAAGAATATTTCACAACTATCGTCAAATCGGTTGATCCGGGGCGAATGCCTTTCCGTGATGGGATGGCTGCCGATGAAACATTGACGGAAATTGTGCCTGTGATGTTCGATCCCAACATCATGCCTAAGCGAATGAATCAGGCTGCCGGTGTAGATTTGATAAAAACATCGGCGGTGAATTTTTACGAAGGTGTAACGCAAAAGGAAGTGGAGAATTTTTACAACAAGATGAAAAATCCCAACGATGCTACGCCTGTTTCTTACGGACTCAACAGCAAAGTGGTGAAAAAAGATGGTGTCGTTGCCGAACAAGTTTGGAAACAAGGTGGAATGTATGATAAAGCCATTACTCGAATTATCGGCTGGCTCGAAAAAGCAACGGGCGTTGCCGAAAACAAACAGCAAAAGGCAGTCATCAATACCCTTATTGATTTTTACAAAACAGGTGATCTGAAAACATTTGACGATTATTCCATCAAATGGGTGTCGGATACAAGTTCGCACGTTGATTTTGTGAACGGATTTATCGAAACTTACGCCGATCCGCTTGGGATGAAAGGTTCGTGGGAATCGATTGTAAATTTCAAAAACATCGAAGCAACCAAACGCACCGAAACTATCAGCACAAATGCGCAATGGTTTGAAGACAATTCACCAATCGATCCAAGATTCAAAAAATCGGAAGTGAAAGGTGTCTCGGCAAAAGTTATCACTGCCGCCATACTCGGTGGCGATTGCTACCCTGCAACGCCAATCGGAATTAACTTGCCAAATTCCAATTGGATACGTGCTCAACATGGCTCGAAATCGGTTACCATCGAAAATATCACATATGCCTACGACAAGGCTGCCGAAGGCAACGGATTCAACGAAGAATTTATGTGGAGCGACGACGAAAGAGCTCTTTCGAAAAAATATGGTTCACTGACAGACAATTTAGACACAGACTTGCACGAATGTCTTGGTCACGGGTCGGGCAAACTCCTCCCCGGCGTGGATGGCGATGCTCTGAAAGCCTACGGCTCTACATTGGAAGAGGCCCGTGCCGATTTATTTGCACTCTATTATCTGGGAGATCCCAAATTGGTGGAATTGAAATTGCTTCCCGACAACGAAGCCTATAAAAGCGAATACTACCAATATGTGATGAATGGAGCCATGACACAGCTCACACGCATCAAACCGGGAAAAACGATAGAAGAGGCTCACATGCGCAACCGTGCGCTCATCGCCAATTGGGTGATGGAAAAAGGGAAGGCCGATAGTGTAGTTGTATTCAAACAAAAAGACGGTAAAACATACGTTGTCGTAAACGATTACGACAAATTACGAGATTTATTCGGAAAATTGTTGGCCGAAGTACAGCGTATTAAATCGGAAGGCGATTATGAAGCAGGAAAAAAACTTGTGGAAACCTACGGAGTGAAAGTCGATCCGAAACTCCACAAAGAAATTCTTGCTCGATACGAAAAGCTGAATCTTGCACCCTACAAAGGCTTTGTGAATCCGGTTTACAAACCCATAACCGATGCTAATGGCAAAATCACCGACATTACTATTTCCTACGACGAAAACTACATTGATCAGCAATTGCGTTACTCGCGTCAGTATTCGGTATTGCCTCTCAAAAATTAACGATCGACAAGCATCCAATATACTCGGATAAGCGTTTTGGATCATCTGAAACGCTTATTTTATTGATGCCTCACCAAAAAACAAATTCATAAAACGGAAAAATGACTTATCAGGAAACGCTCGATTATCTCTATCGCCAGATGCCCGAATATCAACGTATCGGCCATTTGGCTTACAAACCAGGCCTCGGCAACAGTCTCCTGCTCGACGAACTGTTTGGCCATCCTCATCGCAAATTCAAAACCATTCACGTTGGCGGAACAAACGGAAAAGGCTCTATCTCCCATCTGTTGGCAGCTGTTCTCCGGCAATCCGGCTACAACGTAGGACTATATACTTCTCCGCATTTGATAGATTTTCGAGAGCGCATTCGTGTCAATGGTGAAATGATTGACAAACAATACGTGATTGACTTTGTGGAAAAATACAGAAGTGAATTCGAACCCGTGATGCCTTCGTTCTTTGAGCTGAGCATGGAAATGGCTTTTCTGTATTTTACAGAGCAAAAAGTGGATGTAGCCGTGATTGAAGTAGGCCTGGGCGGACGATTGGACAGTACAAATATTATTTCGCCCGACTTGAGTATCATTACCAACATCGGATTTGATCACATGAAATATTTGGGCAACACCTTGCCCAAAATCGCAGACGAAAAAGCCGGAATCATCAAGCCGCACACGCCGGTGGTGATTGGCGAGATAGAGCAGGATGACGTGCAGAAAGTATTTGTAGATAAAGCCAAGTCGGTGGAAGCGAAAATCATTTTTGCCGAAAAGGCAATGCCCGACTACAGCGCACAACCGAATAATGGCAAATGGCTCATACAAAGCAATATATATAGAAATCTGACTAACGAACTGGGCGGATTTGCGCAGGAGAAAAATTCGAAAACAGTGCTTGTGGCCATCGAAGAATTGAGAACACTGGGATATAATATTCCAACCGAAGCTGTTTACAAGGGATTCGAAAACGTAACCCGTCTGACCGGACTAATGGGGCGCTGGCAAGTTTTGCAGGAAAAACCGAAAGTGATTTGCGATACAGGACACAATGCTCATGGCATTCGCTATGTTGCCCGCCAACTCGAAACGGAAAAATATCATCAGCTGCGAATAGTTATCGGAATGTCCAACGATAAAGATGTAGATGCAGTGCTGTCGCTATTGCCCAAGCATGCAACCTGCTATTTCACTCGAGCTTCAGTGGACAGAGCTCTCGACGAAAAAATACTCGCGACCAAAGCTTCCGGCTTCGGATTGAAGGGTGATGCGTTTCACACTGTGGCCGATGCCGTTGCAGCAGCAAAAAATGATTCCGCCGACAACGATCTTATCTTTATCGGCGGAAGCAATTTTGTAGTAGCCGATGCACTTCCCCTATTTTTCCCCTCAATAGAGTAGAACTATTCGGAAAGCATAATTTTGCTGAGCATCGGGATCTTTATACAAATCCGATTCCTTTATAAAGAAAGCAACCGTACTCGGGTTCCCGAGTTGATAGTCGCAACTGATGGTTTCAGTGAAAATATTTCCGTTGCCGTCACTCCATGTTTCTACATAAGGCAAAAGTTTCTGCACTTCGCCGGAGTCTTGTGTTCTCAAAAACAAATAAGCAAGCTGTGCCCCTTCTTCGTAAATATTCGAGGTGAGTTCGGGCAAACTTTTGACGGCCTCCCACTGCGATTTGTTATCGTTCCATATCCAATCCTCCTTACTTACGGCGATATTCACAATTGTCCATTGTCCCTCCAACGAATTGTTGATCATTTGCTGCACTTCATAGTCGGTCAACGTATCATCCGTGGAACAGCCAAATCCTAAAAATAGTCCCGCAATTGCCAATGTGGCATTCATTAACTTTCTTTTCATATTCGATCTTATTAATATTATGATTTTCTGACAACAAGAATCAACAATAGTTTAATGAGTGCAAACTTTTTGAAACGAATGTTCAAGACTTGCTCTCACTTTGACTTTATACTTATAATACTTCTTATATCCTGCCGGATAGCAAATTTTCGATATCGCGAAAATACTATTCTTCCATCAATTTACTCGGCGTAATATTAAATTGCTGTGTGAAGCAACGAGTAAAATATTTCGGATCGTTGAATCCAACTTCATAAGCAATATCCGAAATGGTCTTATTGTTGGTTCCCTTGTTGTGAAGAATGAGATTGTAAGCCAAATTCAGCCGATAAATGCGAATAAATTGTCCGGCAGATTTTCCACTCAACGCATTAAGTTTCTTATTCAACAAAGATTTGCTGACATTCATTGCTTCCACAAAATCGCCAACATCAAATGACGGATTTTGATAATTTTGTTTCATAATTTCGAGCACCTTATCCATGAATTTTTTGTCTTTCGACTCTTCACTCAATTCGAGTACCGAAGTATCCATTTCGTTTGTCATTCGTTTTTGATACCGATCTCTTGCTTTCAGCATATTTTGTATGCGCGCCAACAGAACATCTTCGTTGAAAGGTTTTACTAAATAAGAATCTACCCCAAGACGATAACTTTCAGTTCGAGTTTTATCTGACGATTTGGCCGTAAGCATCAAAAATGGAATATGCGAAAGCTCAATATTCTCTTTCACCCTCTTCGATAATTCCAAACCATCCATAACAGGCATCATCAAATCGCTGATAATAAAATCAATGTCGTGTTTTTGCAAAATAGTCAGTGCTTCTTCACCGTTAGCCGCTTCTATGGTATTATAGTATGGATTCAGAATCGAAGAAATGTATCTTCCCATATCGATATTGTCTTCCACAATTAGGAAGGTGAGTTTGTCCGTGCTCCATTCTTTGTAATTTTTTTTGTCATTCGCAGCGTCATTCTGATTGACGGAAATTGACTGACTTGACACAGATTCGGACGAACTTGGATTTGTCCTATGCAACGGCAAAACAATTCTAAAAGTGCTTCCTCCTGTTTTATTGTTCTTTGCCCAAATATTTCCCCCAAGCATTTCTATGATTTGCTTGCACAAATATAATCCTATGCCCGTTCCACTTTGCCCATGAACAGGATAACGTAAATGATTCCGACTTTGATAAAAACGTTTGAATATTTGATCCAAATCTTCCTCCGGGATGCCCATTCCCGAATCTTTTACGCCAATATATAATTTTTCGTATTGCGAGTTTGATTTATCTTTGAATGATTTGACGTATAGGGTTATTAATCGGCCGTCAGGCGTATATTTTATGGCATTCGACAACAAATTTGTAAGTATTTTGTGCAAAGCTTCTTCATCGTAAAAAAATTCAGGTTCCGGCAAATCACACACTATCCTCAATTCGAGATTCCGTTCGTTCAACTGAAATGCAAACTGTTCACAAAGCGATTTCAAGAAAAATTCGAAATTTCCACGCTGATAATTTATTTCCGTCCTTTTGGATTCAATTTTCTGAAAATCCATCAATTGATTGATCAGCGAAAGCAAATATTTCGAATTACGCTCCGCAAAATTAAGCTGCTCGATGACGTATGGGTTTGTACTCAACCGCAAGGCTCGTTCGACGGGGCCGGTAATCAAAGTAATCGGAGTACGAAATTCGTGAGACAAATTGGTAAAGAAATCCAATCGTTCCTGATTCATTTTCTGCACTTTTCGCGACATATCAACAATCTGTTGTTTTTGACGTAAGATTTCCTCTTTTTGTTGATTGAGGGCAACATTTTGTTGCGCCAATTCAAATTTTTGCTTTGTCAGTATTTCATTTTGATTTTCAAGTTGTTGGGTTCTGTCTTCTACTATTTTCTCCATTTTTTTGTGCTGCTCTTCATACGACCGGATACGCCAAAAATACCACGACAAAATCAGAAAAATCACAAAAGCGATAATCATCGATTTAAACCAGAATGTCTTATAAAAAAAGGGTTTTATTCGAATTTCAAATTGTGTTATCTCGCCATAATCTTTCCGGTTTTTGGGCGTATATTTCACCTGAAAAGTATATTTGCCGGCCGGCAAATTCATATATGCCACAGAATGCTCGTTTTTAGGCAGCTCAATCCAATTTTCATCATAACCCGAAAGTCGATAAGAATAAACATAATTATATATTGAAGAGTAATTTAATGCCGAAAAACTTATCTTGAACGATCTTTCTTTTTCGTGGATCGCCATACGATCGCTGATCGAAATATCCGAATCGATAAATTTTCCGGGAAAAACCGGTTGATTATTTACGATCAGATTGGTCAAGGTTACCTTATATTTTTTTACGTTCGAAAAAATAGATGTTGCATCAATGCCGATTAACCCATCCACAGTGCCAAAATATAACGTTCCATCGCTGCTTTTACAATATGCATTCCAATAAAACTGATTACTGCCCAATCCGTCTTCTTTGTATAAATTTGAAAATTGGAAATTTTTGCGGTCAAGAAAAGACAATCCGTTATTCGTGCTAATCCACAAATTACCCGAATCATCTTCCACGATGCCTTTCACATTGTTGCTTACCAAGCCGTCGGCCATTGTATAAGCTTTGAACGAAACCTCGCCCTGATTGCCGATTACACGTTTATACAAGCCAAAGCCATCGCTTCCCAGCCATAAAAAGCCTTTGCTGTCAAGATAAATGCAGGTAATTTTATCGATTAATCGCGACTGAGGATCGTCCAATTTATATTTGTAGTGCTTATACGAGAAATAATTATCGCTGCCGCGATTCAAATTTATTGCATAAACACCTTCGGCGCAACCAATCCATAATTGGTTTTTTTCATCAATCGCCGAACCAACAATACCACTGATAGCATTTGACGATTGGTCGCCAAACGGAACTTTCAACGTTTCTGTATTCAGGTCGTAGAAATATAATCCTTGATTCGTTCCCAGCCACATGCCCCGATTGAGTTTGTCATACTGAAGCGCACCGACAAAATCAATCAAAAAACCTGCTTCGCTCGAAGAATTCAGGTATTTGGAGGCGGGTTTCGCCGGATTTTTTCTATCCAGTAACGTAACACCGTTTCCCCATGTCCCCACCCAAAGGCGATCTTTATCGTCGATACTCAATGCACTTACCGAATTATGGCTCAAGTGCGCAGACGAAGTCGTTGTAAAATGTTCGAAAAATTTTTCTCCACGCTTTTTCAGATTCAAGCCCCCTTCAACAGTTCCCACCCACAAATTTCCATCCTGATCTTCCAAAATCGAGTTTACAGGATTCTTGGAAATGCTGCCGGGCATATTTTCTTGATGCGTATAAATTTTCACGAAACTATTTCGAGGCGAGATTTTATTCACTCCACCGGTTTCCGTTCCTACCCAAAGAACATCTCCCGACGAATACAGACAGTTCACAAAATTACTGTTCAACATGATTTTAGTCGTGATTTTGTCCTGACAGATGCGCTCAAATTGATCGGTTGACGGCTGATAAATATTTATGCCATTAAATGTTGAGGCAATCAGTATTTTGGAAGGAGTAACACACAAATCGGTTATAAAGTCTTGCGATATCGATCGCTCATCAGCCTCGTCATGTACGTATATTTTTACGGCATCTTCGTTTTTATAATATCGGCATAAACCTCTGTCTGTTGCAATCCATACTTCATTTTCTTTCAACAGGATTTTATTAATCCTTGTATTGCGCCGAAAAATCAGTTTTTGAGAAACCGATTGTGTTCTTATCAAATGCCTGCCGTTGTCAACATACGTTTTTAAAATTTCGTCATTTACACCTATCCAAATATTTCCATCACCATCGATATCGGCCAAAGCAATATATCTCACGGGCTGATTGTCTATTTTCAGTTTGAAAACCGTTTCGATTTCACCATCTGCATTCAAATCAATCTTATATAACGTATTTATCGAAAATAACCAAAAATCGCCCTTTGCATCTTTTTCCAGATTAAGAATAGGTTGCTTTAAAAAAGAAAAATCAAAATCGCTATTCGTAAACAAATCCACAAGTTTCTGTTCGGCAAACGACAACACATCCAATCCACCATCCGAAGCAATCCATAGTCTTCCAAAATCATCCTCGCATACCTTGTGCACAAAGTTTCCTTTCAAATTGACGGGAAAACTGTTCATGGAATAATGAACAAATTCATAACCGTCAAATCGCGAAAGGCCGCCTCCGGTAGCAAACCAAACAAATCCGAGTCTGTCTTGATAAATATCGTCAACATAATTGTGCATCAATCCATCATCCATTTCAATATAATCGAGTAGGAAATCATCGGAAATGAAATTTTGAGCCAAGCACAAAAACGAGGACAACAAAAGCAATAACGTTAAAGTAAAATAAGGCCGCATGTTCAACATATGAAATCGATGGAGTTTGCACAAAATTAGAATAAAAAAAGAATTGACTGAAAGCATAAATCATGTTTTTAAGCAAAAACGCAATTTATCCACCATGTGTGTTCATATCTCCTCCTATAATAAGCAAACAAGCCGTTTATTTGCCATATTATAATTTTTGCATGATGAAAAAGACATTTTGTTATTCAAAGTTAGCAGTTTTATTTCTTTTCTTGACAATGGCCTTTTCGTGCCGTCAAAAACAAACATTGTCGTTGCCCGCGAATCAGCTTAATCCCTGGAACGACGATTATTCTTCCGTCTCGGATATGGGCGATTATCTGAAATGGGGTACCTACAATGTGCACGATCCTTCATTCAGACAATTTGGTGAATATTTCTACATGTATTCAACCGATGCTATTTATCGCGAAAACAGGAAGAAAGCTGCAGAATTAAATGTCCCGATCGGCTATATTCAAATGCGACGATCAAAAGATCTGGTCCATTGGGATTTTCTCGGATGGGCTTTCCCGGAAATTCCACAGGAAGCCATAGATTGGGTACGCACTAACAACAATGGCAAAGGTGCCACAAACATTTGGGCACCATACATCACAAAACATGGCGAAACCTATCGATTGTACTATTGCGTGTCGGCTTTCGGCAAAAAAACTTCGTACATCGGACTTGCCGAATCTCGGTCTCCCGAAGGACCCTGGACACAAAAAGGATGCGTCGTAAAGACAAATAATGAGTCGCCCATGAATGCTATCGATCCGACTATTGTCGAAGATTCTGAAACAGGAAAATCTTGGATGATTTATGGTTCGTTTTTTGGTGGTTTATATTGTGTCGAAATCGATCCGACATCCGGATTAACCAAAAACAAGAACGATATGGGGCATCTCGTCGCCCGACGAGCCAATTATAAAAAGGATAATCTCGAAGCTGCCGAAATTATTTACAACCCCGATTTGAAGGAATATTTTCTGTTTGTCTCTTACGATGCACTCATGACAACCTACAACATTCGAGTAGGAAAATCGAAACATCCCGAAGGTCCTTATTTTGACTATTTCGGGAAAAATATGGCAGACACTACCGACAATTTTCCGATTCTTATTGCCCCTTACAAATTCGAAAATCATTCAGGATGGGCAGGCACAGGACATTGCAGTGTCATCCGCACCGATAAGGGAAAATATTTCACGGCTCACCAGGGCCGCTTATCTCCAAGAAACGAACTGATGGTACTGCATGTTCGCGAAACATTTTTCACTCCTGACGGTTGGCCGGTCGTGTCTCCCGAACGCTATGCGGGTGAAATTTCAGCCAAAATTTCAAAAAAAAATATTCCGGGCCGTTGGGAAATAATCAGGGTTCATGAGCCTTTGCTGCATCGTAGTCTCGAAGCCGGTCAAGTACTTTGGGGTGAGGGAGAAACGATAAAGGGAGAAGTCAATGTTTCAAAATCTTACTTTTTCGGTAAAGACGAAAAAATAAATCACGAAGGAAGTTGGGATTTTGATGAAAAAAAACAACTTTTATCAATCGAAATCGAAGGGGACAGCATTGATAATTTGATTATTTTTGCCGGACACGATTGGGAAAAACAAGCAAATACGCTTATGTTTACCGGATTGGACTGCGACGGAAGAGCAGTTTGGGGAAAAAGAATTGAATAAAAATCATAAATATAACTCTCATGAAAAAAAATCTTTTTTTGGCACTCATTATTTGTTGTGGAATAACTTCTTTTATTTCCACAAACGCACAAAGCAATCAATTTGTGATACAAACGAATAAAATTGGTCCCGAAATTCAGCCCACAATGTACGGCTTATTTTTCGAAGATATCAATTATGCCGCCGATGGCGGACTGTATGCCGAATTGATTAAAAATCGTTCTTTCGAATTTCCTGACAATTTTATGGGTTGGAAAATATTTGGCAAAGTAAGCTTGAAATACGACGGCCCATTCGAGAAAAATCCACACTATGTCCGGCTCGAATATCCGGGACATGATCACAAACGCACCGGATTGCAAAACGAAGGATATTTTGGCGTTGCCGTAGAACAAGGAAAAGAATATCGTTTCTCGGTTTGGGCCCGCGTTGCCGATAACGCATCCAAAATACGCATTCAGTTAATCGACGAATCATCGATGAAGGAACAACAAGCCGTTGCTTCTCAAGATTTGATTATCGATTCCAAAGAATGGAAAAAACACCAACTTATCCTGAAACCTTCCGAAACGCTTTCAAAAGGACAATTACGAATCTTTCTCGAATCGAAAAATCCGATCGATCTCGAACACATTTCTTTATTTCCTGTAGATACTTGGAAGGGACACGAAAACGGATTAAGAAAGGACTTAGCACAAGCGCTTTACGATATTCGTCCGGGTGTCTTTCGTTTTCCGGGCGGATGCATTGTTGAAGGAACGGATTTGAATACCCGTTATAATTGGAAAAACAGCATCGGGCCGGTAGAAAACCGTCCTCTCAACGAAAACCGTTGGCATTATACCTTTCCTCACCGATTCTTTCCCGATTATTTTCAAAGTTACGGTTTGGGTTTTTACGAATATTTCATCCTTGCCGAAGAAATTGGGGCCGAACCTTTACCGGTTTTGAGCTGTGGATTGGCATGTCAATTTCAAAATAACGATTCGAGTGCACATGTACCCGTTTGCGATTTGGGAAGCTACATACAGGATGCTCTCGATTTGATAGAATTTGCCAATGGCGACGTCCATACCAAATGGGGAAAAATCCGTTCCGAAATGGGACATCCCCAACCTTTTAATCTAAAATTTATAGCCGTGGGTAACGAACAATGGGGCAAAGAATACGTTGACAGACTGCAGCCTTTTGTTGAAGCTATTCGCAAAGCATACCCAAATATTAATATTATTGGAGGCTCCGGTCCCGGATCGGAAGGCGATCAGTTCGATTATTTATGGCCTCAAATGAAAAAATTGAAAGTCGATTTGGTGGACGAACATTTCTATCGTCCCGAAAACTGGTTTCTTTCTCAAGGAGCACGATACGATTCGTATGATCGAAAAGGCCCAAAAGTTTTTGCAGGCGAATATGCTTGCCACGGAACAGGGAAAAAATGGAACCATTTCTACACTTCATTGCTCGAAGCAGCCTTCATGACGGGCATGGAACGCAATGCCGACGTTGTACATATGGCCACCTATGCTCCTCTGTTTGCGCACGTGGATGGTTGGCAATGGCGTCCCGACATGATTTGGTTCGATAACTTGCGTAGCGTGAAAACCGTTAGCTATTACGTTCAACAACTCTATTCACAGCACAAAGGCACAAATGTTCTTCCTATAACAATGAACAACAAACCCATATGTGGTGCACCTGATCAAAATGGGTTATTCGCAAGTTCAGTATGGGACAAGAATACTAATGAAATCATTGTGAAAATTGTAAATACGTCTTCCCAGCCGCAACAAATCGATCTTTCTTTTCCCGCATTGAAAAAGAAAGAAACGCTTACCGGAGGAAAACTCATCACGTTATCGTCCGATAATCTTGAGGGAGAAAACACGCTCGACAATCCATTGGCTATCGTGCCTAAATATTCCGAGTTCGATTTTGCGGGTAATCATCTCAATATTAATGTCAATCCGTACACATTTGTCATATACTCCTTCAAACTTCATAAGTAACCGATATGAATAAATCAACCATCGTAGCCGCATTTGCTTTGCTTTTCACGACCTCAATATTTGCAGTTGAAAAAGACACTACTTTTGTTGCTCAGGGCAATCCTGTCGTTCGATACAAGTATACGGCGGACCCTGCAGCACTTGTGCATGACGGCAAAATATATATTTATGCCGGTCACGACCAATGCCCGCCGCCCGAAAACAGATATGTAATGAACGAATGGTGCGTATTTTCGTCTTCCGATATGAAAACATGGACTGAACACCCTACCCCACTCAAACCCACCGATTTCGGTTGGGCCAAAGGCGATGCATGGGCAAGTCAGGTGATCGAACGGAACGGTAAATTTTATTGGTATGCCACAGTAGAACATAAAACCATTCATGGAAAATCAATCGGAGTAGCCGTTTCCGATTCGCCGATCGGGCCTTTCAAAGATGCTCGTGGATCGGCTCTCATCACAAACGATATGACAACAAAATTCACACACATTTCGTGGGACGATATCGACCCGACAGTCTTTATTGATGACGACGGACAAGCATATCTCTTTTGGGGAAATACCCAATGCTACTATGCCAAACTCAAAGAAAATATGACAGAACTCGACGGACCAATCATGCCCGTTTCGCTGCCGCGTTTCACCGAGGCTCCTTGGATTCACAAAAAGGGCGATTGGTATTATCTCTCCTTCGCATCAGAATTTCCCGAAAAGACTTGCTATGCAATGAGTAAAAATATCAACGGACCTTGGGAATATAAAGGAATCCTCAACGAATTGGCCGGCAACTGCAATACCAACCACCAGGCGATCATCGAGTTCAAGGGCAATTGGTATTTTATTTACCACAATGGAGGAGCTAATGTCAACGGAGGAAGTTTTCGCCGATCGATTTGCATCGATCGTCTGTACTATCGGAGCGACGAGACGATGGAGCGAGTGAGAATGACTTCCGAAGGAATCTGAACAATGGCAAAATACTTGTCTGAAAGAAGTACTATTTGTCAAACCTCTTCTGTTTACGTCTCTATTTTCTGAAAAGAAAGTACTACCTTTGCACCCAATTCATAAAAACGGAAAAATAAGAACGATATGAATTTTGTAGAGGAACTTCGTTGGCGTGGCATGATTCAGGATATTATGCCTGGGACAGAAGAACAATTGATGAAAGAACGCACTGCCGGATATCTTGGAATAGATCCGACTGCAGATTCGCTGCACATCGGACATTTAGTGGGCGTGATGATGTTAAAACATTTTCAGCGTGCGGGCCACACTCCGATTGCATTGGTGGGAGGCGCAACCGGCATGATCGGAGATCCTTCGATGAAATCGGCAGAACGAAATCTGCTGGATGAGGCCACGCTCCGACATAACCAGGAAGCCATCAAAAAGCAGTTGGCCAAATTTCTCGATTTCGATGGCAATGTTCCCAACAAGGCAATCATGGTGAACAACTACGATTGGATGAAAGACTACACTTTTCTGAATTTCATCCGCGACATTGGAAAGCATATCACCGTTAATTATATGATGGCAAAAGATTCGGTCAAAAAACGTCTGAGCGGCGAATCGAGTGAAGGAATGTCATTTACCGAATTCTCTTATCAGCTTTTGCAAGCTTACGATTTTCTTTATTTATATCGCGAAAAAGGTTGCCGTTTGCAAATGGGCGGTTCCGACCAGTGGGGTAACATCACTACAGGAACAGAACTGATACGCCGCAAAGAAGGCGGCGAAGCTTTTGCACTTACCTGTCCACTTATCACAAAAGCAGACGGCGGAAAATTCGGAAAAACCGAAAGTGGCAATGTGTGGCTCGATCGCCGATACACTTCTCCTTACAAATTCTATCAGTTTTGGATTAACGTCAGCGATGACGATGCCGAAAAATATATCAAAATATTTACGGCACTTTCAAAAGAAGAAATTGATGCTCTCGTCGCACAACAAAAGGAAACGCCTCATCTTCGACCGCTACAAAAGCGATTGGCTGAAGAAATCACCATAATGGTTCATTCACGCGAAGATTATGAATCAGCCGTCAATGCCTCGCAGATTCTTTTCGGTAAATCTACATCAGAAACGCTCCGATCGATTGACGAGGAGACCTTTTTACAAGTATTCGAGGGAGTTCCGCAATTTCATGTCTCGAAAGAAAAACTGGCAGGAGGCGTCAAAGCCGTTGACTTACTTACAGAAATTGCACCCGTTTTTCCGTCTAAAGGCGAGATGCGCAAAACTTTACAGGCCGGTGGAGTTCTAATAAATAAGGAGCGTCTCGACAATGCCGATAAAATTATTGATGCTGCAGCGCTGATTGGTGGAAAATATATCGTGGCACAACGTGGCAAAAAATCATATTTTTTGCTCGTAGCCGAATAAGAATCTCAGACAACCCATGATACAGGAATCTCAACAAAAAAATCCCTGTATATTTGGCCGAATGCGATAAATATTATACTTTTGCACTGCTTTTCACGAAGCAATAAGGATTGTCCCATGGTGTAATGGCAGCACATCTGATTTTGGTTCAGCCAGTCCAAGTTCGAATCTTGGTGGGACAACAACATAGGGGCAAGTAGTGATTGAAGCTACTTGCTCCTATTTTTTTCGGGTAATCTTTTGTTTCAAACAAAGATACTCGTAATCATCACAAAAGCTAATCCGCAAAGTGCGATTACCGATTCCATGATGGTCCAACTTTGCAAAGTTTGCTTTTCGTTCATCCCCAAATATTTCCCTACCAGCCAAAAACCACTGTCGTTGACATGCGAAAGCATAGTTGCTCCCGATGAAATGGCTATAACAATCAAAGCTCGCTGAGGATCACTCAACCCAAACTGTTCTATCACGGGAGCTACGATACCGGCTGCCGTAATCATGGCTACCGTTGCCGAGCCTTGCGTAACGCGCACAACAGCTGCAAGCAGCCATGACAGCACCAAAGGAGGCAAGGGTGAACCGGCCATCGATTCGGCCATCATTTGCCCTATTCCGCTATCCACAAGCACTTGTTTGAGCACTCCGCCTGCTCCGGTTACAAGAATGATAATTCCGGCAGGTCCAAGTGCCTTGTTGCTCAAGTCGAGAATGGTTTTCTTATCCATTCCACGTCTGATTCCCAAAAAATACATAGCCGCAAGGGTAGCAATAATAAGAGCAGAAAACGGATGTCCCACAAATTCCAAAGCATCAGTCAATACGGATTTTTCAACCATACCCGACGAAACAGCTACTCCTGTAAACGTATTCAATAAAATCAACAACAAGGGAATTGCAACTATCCAAACAATGAGTCTGAAAGAGGGAAAATCGCCCGAATCTGTATCCGGTGAGGTTATATTCATTTCGGGAGGTACTTCCAAATAAATTTTTTTTGCGATAAATTTCCCAAAAACAGGTCCCGAAATTGCAACAGTCGGTAAACCCAGCAATATTCCAAACAAAATAATCCATCCGAGCGGTACATCAACTATATTGGCTACGGCAACCGGACCGGGCGTTGGTGGCACAAAACTATGAGCGACAGCTAAACCTGCAAGAAGGGGGATTGCATAATAAAGTAGCGACTTCCCGGTATCGCGAGAAAGAGAATAAACAATTGGAACAAGAATAATGAACCCAACATCGAAAAAAACCGGGATGGCAACAATGAAACCTGTAAGTGTAAGCGCCCACGGTGTACGATCTTTCCCAAATTTTTTGATCAGGTAATGAGCAAGCGATTCAGCGCCACCCGAACTTTCGAGAATTTGTCCGAAAATAGCTCCAAGGCCGACAACTGTCGCCACGAAACCAAGCGTGCCGGCCATACCTTCTTGAATGGACTTTGTGATGGAACTCAGCGGCATTCCCGCGGCTATCCCTACAAAAATGGCCGTGATGAGCAACGCTATAAAAGCACTGATTTTCAGCTTCAACACCATGAAAAGCAGCAATACCACAGCCAAAACAACAATTATAGATAAAAATATGGGAGACATGGTAAACGAGTTTATTAATTCAGCGGGTAAAATTAGAATTAAGTAACAAATAATAAAAGATTAATCGGATTTTTGTAATAAACAATCTGTATAAAAAAGTTGTTTTTTTACTCTCCCCTGACAACTGAAACATGATAATTATTGGTTCAGAAAAAAAGAGAAAGGAGTCCGGTATATCTCGAACTCCTTTCATATTTCATAATTTTTCCAACGATTCACTAAATTCTCATCTCAAAATCCAATTTTGCTTTTTTCATTGCTATCAAATATTGTAACGAGAATTATAGAATCAACAGTTCGGTATTTTTTTAAAGAATCACTCTTAACCGCCAGATTATTAGCAATGAAGAACTCTTTTAAAATATACGACCAAATCAATTGATTACGTGATTATTAAGTAAAAATTTGCCGACCCATCAATAGAATAAACATCGGCATAAATTTATTTTTTTAATTGAAAATATATCTCAATCCTAATTGCAATTTCCACGTCTCACCATAATAGTAATTTGTTGTGAAAGTTTGAGTCGGATATACATTATTTCCGTCTTTATCTTTTATTTTCACAAAAGAAAATGTAGGTACGTTCGATGCATCTTTTCCTTCATATTTGAGAATGGCTCCTCCATTGGCCGACGACATATTTTTAGAAATGCCCCATTCACTATTAAGCAAATTGCCAAAGTTGAGAATATCTACCGTTAATTGTAGCGTATTGGTCGAATTCCCTGCTTTTACCTTGAAATCTTGAGCAAACCTCAAATCGAAATTATGTACCCACGGAGCCATAACAGAATTAGCTCCTGCATATTCTCCTTTATGTTTTTTCAGATATTTATCCTGACTCATAAATTTGAAAAATGCATCTTCATCCTCTGTCGTCTTAAATTTTATATCACCTTTAGCCTTTGGGATATAAATCAGATCAGTGTTATATCCATCGCCATTCATATCGTTTGAGTAAGTAAAGCTATATTCCCTCGGAGACGCCCCTGAATAAAAAATACTGATTGACGATGCCAAATGATCATTGGCATAAGGAATACGATAAGAAACAGACCCGATAACCTTGTGAGGAACTACATACTGCGAACGTTGAAGAGAAGGAAGATGTGGCCCGTTGATAGCCAAAAGGCCACCATAAGCCGAACCAGCATTACTTCCCGGCATTCCTGTAATTTCTCTCGATTCGGTAATAGTATAAGCCGCCATCAAATTCAGCCTTTTAACAGGTTCAGCCGTTACGGTGATATTTCCGATAGCGCCCCAACCATCAGTATTATTGCTTAACACAAAAGCGTTTCTCGATTGATATCGGTAATTTGCGGGATAAATATATCTGTTATCGGGCCCCGAAAAACGTTGCCAAGTTTCGTCCACAGGTTTTAAACTGTAATTCTTAAGCATTACGCTGTAGATACTTTTAGTAAAGATGCCTTCTACGGTCACGGCCATTGGGAATGAAAATGGCAACTGATAATCAACGGCCAATGAAGTTTTAAATATCTGAGGCATCCTGAAATCCGGATCAATTCCTGCTATTTCGCTCGGAAGTGCTCCATCTTCGGGTGAAATTGTTTTTTTCAATCCCAATTTGTCAATCATTTCATTGACATCGGTAATCATCGGTCCGGCCAAAGTTGCCAAGATTGGATCAGACTTGTCTATCATCCCATTTTTGTAGGTTGTAACTGCTCTGAAACTCCCCTGCACCATGCCCGAGTTGGTAGGCATATTGGTAAAAAATACCAAAGGTAACCTTCCGGTAAACACACCTAAACCTCCACGGAGTTTCAAGGACTGATCACCTTTCAAATCCCAAGTGAAACCGACACGGGGGGAAAGAAGTACTTTGGCATCAGGCCATTTGCCGGTATCTATTTTTTTCCCGCCAAAATCCAAATCATAAATGGCATTGTTGCGAATAAGATTATCAACGTAAGTAATATAATCGGCACGAAGTCCATAAGTTACTTTTGCATTCTCAGAAACACTGAATTCATCTTGCACATAAGCCCCAAACTGATGAAAAGCAACTTCTGCGGCAGGTTTTTCCTCACCATTGTAACCATAAGTAACTGCAAAATCAATAGGAGCTGCTTGATTCAGAAAATCGTCAATACTTGCATATCTATAATAGCCCGTGCCATTTCGCATGTAGGCATTATTAGCCATCTGATATTCGTAACTTAATCCAGCAGTAATTTTATGATTGTTTAAATAGTAGGTGAAGTTATCGATTGCAGTGATCACCTCATTATTAACTCCATTATTCCATGTAAAGAGTTCGTATCCTGCCGAAATATATGGTTCTACGATAGGAACCCCATTTGAATCTCGTCCGGCAAGAATATCGATAAATGGGAACTTGGCAGAATTAGAACCTCTTACATCTTCTATTTTGGAGTAAGTCGTGATAAACTGATTTGAAATCTTATCCGAGAAGCGACTGTTTAATTCACCCGAGAATGTATTCACAATGTTGTCCATCGAATACAAAGAATTGGAGAAGGCCATTCCGTACTGAGAAATACGGTCATATCCCGTTGTTCTGTTCCTGTATCCGGCATCCGTAGAATTCCCGTTAGTAGGATTCCATGCTTCGTTTTTTGTATAATTATAGCGTAAACTGAGTTTGTTTTTAGTATTAATGTTCCAGTCGATGCGGGCTAGCAGTTTCATATTGGTTTCATCTCCGGGATAATCTGTATAAGATCCCGGATCGTAACCATAATTTTCCAGGAGATGATTTTTTACTTTCTCCATATCTGCGACACTTACACGCGAAAGAGACTTATCGGGATCAGCAACTCCGTTTGGAGAAGGACGCCAAGTAACTACTTGGCCCGGCCTTTTTTCATACTCACCATTAACAAAAAAGAACAATTTGTTTTTGATGATGGGACCGCCCAATGTCATACCATAAATTTCTTTCGATTCTTCGGCTCTTTCTCCAAAATCTATATCACCAATTTTGTTTCCTCTCAAATCCTGATTATAATAGTAAGTATATGCCGATCCTTTAAAAGTGTTTGTTCCCGATTTCGTAATAGCATTGATGCCTCCACCAATAAAGTTGGTCTGACGAACATCGTACGGAGCGACAACAACCTGAACTTCTTCGATTGCATCCAACGAGATTGGATTTCCACCTCCCGGCAAGCGATCGCTTAACCCAAAATTATTGTTGAAATTAGCACCATCGATGGTGAAGTTTGTACTGCGTCCGTCTCCGGCAGCAATACTCATCCCCGAAGCATAAGGCGATAATTTGGCAATGTCTGTTATGCTTCTGGTCATTTTTGGCATATTTTCGATTTGTGAAGTCGAAACATTGGTGGATGCACCCGTTTTTTCGCTCGAAAACCGAGTTCGCTGAGCTGATACCACTACTTCGCCAAGCGTAACCGCTTCTTCGCGGAGTTCTACATTCAGGGCATAAGTTTCGCCCAACGAAAGGGTAATATTTTCAGCAACAAATTTTCCGTAACCAATGTAAGAAATTTCAACCCTGTAAGGCCCCCCTACACGCATACCGTTCAACGAAAAACGGCCTTCGGTATTGGTTACTGTACCATACGTAGTCCCCGAAGGAACGTGAGTTGCAACAACGGTTGCTCCAATTACCGGACCTTCTTCGTCGGTAACACGTCCACTCATGCTCGAAGTGGTCACCTGTGCATGTACCTGCAGTGCCGCAACGATCGCCAAAACAAGCGTTGCTGCAAAAAATTTGATCTTTTTAATCATAATAGCCAATTATTAATTAGAAATTTTAAATTAAGCGCTACAAAAGTACAATAAAAAATTGTGAAAAGCGTTACGAAATTGTTACGTTTTATCAGCACTTATGCAAAAAAATAGTTCGTTATTTGAATGTTAATTAAAAGCATTTAATGCCTCCAAAATAAGTTATTAAACAAGCCGCAAACCTATATTGTTCCCGTAAACAAAAAAAAGCGCAGAACATTCGAGATGGATCTCTTTGTCCTACGCTTTCGTCTGTTTTATCAGAGGTTATGCAATTACATCATTCCTCCCATTCCGCCTCCACCCATTGGCATTTGTGGAGCGGGATTTTCTTCTTTCTTGTCGGTAATCACACATTCTGTCGTGAGGAACATTCCTGCAATGGAAGCTGCATTTTCCAAAGCAACACGAGCTACCTTCGCCGGATCTATGACACCTGTTTGATATAAGTTTTCATATTTATCGGTGCGAGCATTGTAGCCAAAATCGTCCTTCCCTTCGCGAACTTTCTGTACAACCACGGCACCTTCTTTACCGCTATTGAGGACAATTTGACGAAGAGGTTCTTCAATTGCACGTTTCACAATTTCGATACCGGTAGTTTCGTCATCATTCTCGCCTTTCAATCCCTCGAGTTCTTCGATGGCACGAATATAAGCCACGCCACCTCCGGGAACTGTTCCTTCTTCCACAGCTGCGCGGGTTGCAGAAAGTGCGTCTTCTACACGATCTTTCTTTTCCTTCATTTCAACTTCCGAAGGAGCACCTACATAAAGCACGGCAACACCACCGGCCAATTTGGCAAGACGTTCCTGCAATTTTTCGCGATCGTAGTCCGAAGTAGTTTTATCGATTTGTGCACGAATTTGTCCGATACGGTTTTCGATGGCTGCTTTGTCTCCTTCACCGTTTACGATGGTTGTAGTATCCTTGTCGATCGTAATTTTTTCGGCACTACCCAACATGTCGATCGTTGCATTTTCGAGCATCAATCCCTTTTCGTCCGAAATAACCGTACCGCCTGTCAAGATGGCAATATCCTCGAGCATTTCTTTTCGACGGTCGCCGAATCCCGGAGCTTTTACGGCAGCTACTTTCAACGATCCGCGCAAGCGGTTAACGACCAAAGTAGTAAGAGCCTCGGAATCGATATCTTCGGCAATGATAAGGAACGGACGTCCGGTCTGAACTTCTTTTTCGAGAATAGGGAGCAGATCTTTGATCGCCGATATTTTTTTGTCGTGAATCAGGATAAGAGGATTTTCAAACTCTACTTCCATACTTTCGGTATTGGTTACGAAATAGGGCGAGATGTATCCGCGATCGAACTGCATACCTTCAACTACATCTACATAAGTTTCGGTTCCTTTTGATTCCTCAACGGTAATGACGCCTTCTTTGCCGACTTTCTGCATGGCTTCGGCAATAAGTTTACCGATAGTTTCATCGCCATTTGCAGAGATTTTTGCTACATTTTCAATTTTTTTCAGATCGTCTCCGATTTCAACAGCCTGTTTTTTGATGCTTTCTACTACTTTTGAAACAGCTTTGTCGATTCCGCGTTTCAAATCCATCGGGTTGGCGCCGGCAGTTACGTTTTTCAATCCAACACCTATAATAGATTGTGCCAATACGGTAGCGGTAGTTGTACCGTCTCCGGCATCATCGTTTGTTTTCGAAGCAACTTCTTTAACCAATTGTGCCCCCATATTGCTGAACGGATCATCCAGCTCTATTTCTTTTGCAACTGTTACACCGTCCTTAGTGATTTGGGGCGCACCGTATTTTTTGTCGAGAATCACGTTCCTTCCCTTTGGGCCTAATGTTACTTTCACTGCATCGGCCAGCGCGTCAACACCTTTTTTGAGAAGATCGCGCGCATCCATTTCGAATTTAATTTCTTTTGCCATATTATTTTTTGTTTGTTGATTGTTAAAATAGTTGATTTATATTTTCGAATGTTCCATATTTATTATTCGAAAATATCAAGCGAAGATTGCTAAAATGTCAGATTGACGCATGATGAGATATTTTTCGCCATCGATCTCGATTTCGGTGCCTGCGTACTTTCCGTACAAAACCTTGTCACCTTCTTTCACTACCATTTCTTCGTCTTTTGTACCGTTTCCAACGGCAATTACGTCACCTTTCAAAGGTTTTTCTTTTGCTGAATCCGGAATAATGATTCCACTTACTGTTTTTTCTTCTGCGGCAGCCGGTTTAACCAACACTCTATCTGCCAATGGTCTAATATTCATACGCTTCAAAAAAATTAAAGTTTGTACTATTATTGAATGAATTAATTTTTAAATCGACATTTCCTGTATTGCGAATTTTGTGCCAAACTTATCGGAATAGATCCTTTTTTATTCAATATCATTTTATATTCTTACCAACTGACATATTTTCAGATTTAAGTTGTCATATTTTGTGTTTTTCTGTCGAAAGAAACATATGGAGGCAAAACACGGGTCTTTTAGAATTAGAACAATCTGCGAAAAAAAATTTTTACGGGTAATTTAACTTTAGTTTCAGTAGTTTTCCATCCATTGCGGAGACATAAATTTCATTGTTGTCGGCCGGCAATATCATATTGATTAAAGCATCGGAAATACGATATTTCCAAAGATAAGAGCCATTGTCTGCTCGATATGCATAAATCAACCCTTTATCGGTGGGAGCGAGGATCACTCCTTTTTTTTCGACCACCGCCGTTGGAGCTAATTCATAACCCATATTCTCTCCGGAGGAAATCCAATTAACATTTCTGAAAGGGACGGTTGCGTCCAAAGCGATGATTCTGCCTTCCATTGTTTTGGCATAAACGGTATTTCCGTTTTCGGAAATACCGATCGATTCCCGAACACGGTTTACAGGGTCAGAATATCTCCAAATGACCTTCCCCGTTTTTTTATCAAGAACGGTCATATAACGGTCGGGTGAAACCAGATAAATTCTTCCATGCGATTCTATCGGCCACACCTGTGCGGGCGAAAACATTCTATTGGCCTGACCGCTACTCCACTTCCATTTAAGCCGCCCATTGCGTGAATCAAGAGCGTAGAATTCGTTGCCCCAACTTCCAAAGAATACCTTTCCGTCATTGACAAGTGGGCGAGTAACTACGAAATTTCGAACACTATCAAAATCCCATGCCAAATGTCCATTGTCAACACGCCATGCTCGACAATGGCCATCACCTCCTGCCACAATCACCTTGTTTTCGACACATACCGGGGAAGAAACAATTGCTTTATCCGTTTTTAATTTATGCAGCAATTTTCCGCTTCGGACATTCAAACCATAAATGCACGAATCTGTAGAAGCACACCATACTACACCTTTATATACAGTGGGAGTAGAATAAATTTTTCCCTTGGTTTGGTACGACCACACGTTTCTCCCGTTTGAAGTATTCGCAGCCTTTATTTCTCCACCCGTATTGGTATAAATAATCAGATTGTCTTCTACAGTCATGCCTCCCCCGATATCGCTTTTTTCCTCTATACTCCATACTTTTTCCACAAAAGGATTTTCCTCATTTAACGAATAATCGGGTCGAGGAGGATCTACAATCCACTTTAGCCGCTCTGTAGTCGAGTAACGTACCCAAGGCAACAAAGTTTCTCCCGAAACAAGACGTTCTTGAAGAATAATCGAATCAGAAGAGACTGTAATAATATTGTATCCGCCATAAGCATTATTTGCCCTCAAATTAGAGCGACACATTGCAGCATTCGCCCCTTCAAAATTCAAAGGTCTGTTTGCGTGACCATGTCCGCAAAGCAGTAGTTTCACATTGTAAGGGCGTAAAGCATCCAACACCTCAAACCAATTATTCAACGAATGATCCATTGGATAGTGGTTTATATAAACGATGGGGGTTTCTACATTGGTTTCACGAAGTCGATCATGCAACCATGCGATATTTTCACGCGGAATCTGACCCGGCCCCATACGCATATTCGGTCCGGAAGCTAAACCGAGAAACTTGTATCCGCCATATTCAAATCCGAAGGTTTCGCTACCGAAAATCTGTTTAAAGCTGTTCGTTCCGCTTTCCGACCAATTGGAATCGTGGTTGCCGGGAATTACATAATATGGCTTTCTCAATGCCGAAAGGAGCTTTTTGGCAGTCATCAATTCTTCATCGGTTCCAAATTCGGTAACATCACCCGAGACTATCACAAATGCAATATCCGACTGCGTATTGATATCGTTAATCGTTCGCGAAAGGTCTTCCTCACTCGTCGAACTTCCGATATGAGTGTCGGTGACCAATGCAAATCTGAAAGGTAAATCGGACGATTGAGCGAAAATACCGACCCCGACAATCAAAAAAACTTGCAAGAGAAAAAGCTTATTCATTTTTGTCGGATGGTTGAATTAAAATATTCATCGAAGAATAAGGCCTGAAATTTTATCGCATTTCTCCAATAATTCCAGTCGTGCTGACCCGGACGTGAAATAAAATCATGTGGAATATTTTGATAGATCAATTTTTCATGCAATTTTTTATTCACTTCGTAAAAGAAATCTTCTGTACCGCAATCAATAATAATTTTGAGTGAATTGGGCGTAAGCAAATGAAGCTGATTGATTACGGAATTTTCTTCCCACCTTCGGGGAAATTCGCGTTGCTCGCCCAGTCGCTTAGCGATATCCCAATTTTGAGGAAACGGCCGTATATCTACCCCTCCGCTCATACTTCCACAAGCACCGAACACATCTTGATGTCTGAATGCCAAATAAAGTGCGCCATGTCCTCCCATACTCAGTCCGGTGATTGCTCTTCCTTCGTGGGTAGGATGTGTTCGATAATTTTTATCGATCCACGCAACCAGTTCCTTCGAAATATAGGTTTCGTATCGAAATGTCGAATCGACGGGGCTATCAAAATACCAGCTCCCAAAACCACCATCAGGGCACACCACCATCATCTGATGAGTATCGGCTATAAGCCCGGCTTCGGGCGAACGTCCCCAATCGGCATAGCTGCCACTGTAGCCGTGTAGCAAATACAGAACCGGATATGGATGATCTGTTTGTAAGTATGTATCGGGCACGATAACCACTGCCTTGATACTTTTGTTCATGGCATTGCTGTGAATAAATACAGTGTCGGTTTTAGCTCCAAAAGCCGTCGAACAGGTAGTCAATAAAAAAGAAAAAAGAAAAAAGAGATTGATTCGTTTCATGACAATGTCTTTATAAAGAAGTAAAAATACAAAACCTGTACAAAATCTTCATAACATTCCGAAACTTTTTCTTACTTTTGGATCATAAAAAAACAAAGAGTATTCGCTAAAAACGCTTTTAACAAGAAAATATGGAAATCCAATTCAAAATAGACAATCGTCAGCAAGGGTCTTTTTTCATAGAGGAAAACGACAATCAAATAGCAGAACTCGATTTCGCAATCAACGGCGACGTGATCAATGCTTACCACACAGGCGTGAGAAAAGAATACGAGGGACAAGGTATTGCCGGTAAACTTTTCGACAAACTTGTGTCTTACGCACGCGAACATGGCTATAAAATCATTCCCACTTGCTCTTACATTCTGGCAAAATTCCGACGACATCCCGAACTTTTCGACGACATTTGGGTACATAGCGAAGATGAACCGTCAGGAGATGCATGCGGAGTGAAACCACGATAATTTTCTCATAAATAATATGATTATAGCAGCTTCTCTTCTGAAAATAGCTTCCGAAGTCAATATCGAGACCATCAGTGCAATTGCACTCGGAATCGGATTAAGTGCTTCCACAGGCTTCAGGGTATTTGTCCCCTTATTGGTTGTGGGACTGGCCTCTCATTTCGGATTTCTCGTTCTCGACGACGCATTTGTATGGATGGGATCTACTCCCGCACTACTTTGCTTTGGAGTAGCTGCAATAGGTGAGGTACTGACTTATTACATTCCTTTTATCGACAACGTGATGGATAGCATCGAAATGCCTTTGTCGATAGCCGCAGGGACACTTTTGATGACATCGGTTTTTCCGTCCGACAGTGAGTGGATGAAATGGGTTATGGGATTTATCATTGGAGGAGGTGCTGCTGCTACTATCCAGAGTGGAAGTGCAATCTCGAGACTGATGTCGAGTAAGATTACTGCAGGCACCGGAAATTGGGTCTTTTCAACGACCGAAGGAATATCGGCAGTCATTCTTTCCGCATTGGCCATCTTTGCTCCGGTTTTCGTAGCAATTTTAATGGTCGTGCTCATTGTGGTAATCCTCCGAATTGTATATTACAAACTTCTCCGCAAAAAGAAAAGGCAGACCAATCGAGAAGTAGAAGATATGGAGTAGGCACACATTCGTCATCCATCGCTCATTTTGCAGAAATTAGAAATATAAGTCACTTGAAGTAAGATAAGCTTCACAGACAATCTGAAAGCTTGTCGTTATCCGGATTATGAGTCGCATTGCCATCGCAAGAATTTAAACCCCGGAGACTTGTTTTAAACCAAACGAGTTCAGAAATAATGAACTTCGATATCTTTTTATTCTGATAATCGGCAAACATCCACAAGGCAATGGAAGGCGATAAAGCAAAAAAGTGAATCCGACGATCCACTTTTTTTAAATAACCATAGTCAAATAAGACAACTTATTTCAACGGGAAACTAACATTCAAATGTTTATTACTGCGAATATATGTAGAGACGACGTCGTAAGAAAGAGATGATTGTCCTCCGGCAGCAGAAATTATCTGAAAAGAACGCGGATACAATATGATTTGTTTCGTTGCATTGCCTTCCGATAAAACCAGCTCGAAATAAAGATCACTATTATTCCGGATTTCATAATAATTTATTGTGTCTCCGTTGTCTTTTTTCTCCGTAAAATGAGAAGGCATTAATTGAACGCAAGCATCGAAAAGATTCCACACATGCTCTTCCTTTCCGGCCAAAATTTTGCTTGCCCAAGCAACAGTACGACCTTCATCAAGAGCTTCACGGATAGATTCGGGAGTTCTGTCTTTTGCCATCACCAGCGTCATAGTTCTGTGCACATATTCTTTATTGCGATCGTAATCATGATCGATCAGATTGTGAATATCGGAAGATCCCATCACGGTCAGGTCTTTATCCACACACCAGTCAAGAGCTTTCAGATGAACTCCGAACCCGTTAATTACCTCAATGCCGTGCAAGGCATTATTTTTATAAAGATCGTCTATCAATGGAAGCCATTCATAAGATCCCTCAATATTGGGTTGCCATCCGGGATGGTTCCAAAAGATAAAAGCATTTTGTTCGGCTGCTTTCATCAGAGCGTCTCTATCGAACTCTTTTTTTCTATCTTCGATAAACGGAGACGAATCTTTGATAAAAATAGCATTGAAGTGCCCCGGAGGTGTATTGCGGGTAATCTCTGATCCTTTAACCAGGATGAGATTATTTTTTGGCGCCACATTTTTCAGCAACTCATATGCACGATTATGATCGGTATTTACATCTGCCTTGTGGGGTTGATATTCGATATGATCGGTAATGGCGAAAGCATCCAATCCATCCTCCCAAACTTCTTGATTGCGAATGGTGGGCCACACCAGCCCGTCGGAAAAAACGGTATGCATGTGAAAATCACATTTCAGCACTTTATATCCGTTCACATCGGGGATGATGATATTTTCGCGCAATAGAGGGCGACGATTTTCATCGAGATATATCATTCCATCGGTATGGGGTCGTTGTCCGAAAGCCAAAACAGACAACAGTAAAAATCCGGCAAGTAAAAATTTTTTCTGATTCATAGCGCATAAAATTAATTAGGATTGTTGATAAGTTTAATTGTGGATATATAATTAGGTAAAAAAGCGATTCTTATCACAAATTTAATGTTTATTTTATTTTTGCCAAATAAGTAGAATATTAAAATCGTCTCCCCCCCCCATATTTTCTTTTGCAGCCAGATAATTATTCATGTTGTTTCGCTGAAGTATAGCGGGATATTTAAAACGTCTTGGCATCACATTACCGGTAGGCACACCATCTCCAACGGGCATTATCGGTAAACCCTCCCGATTGTATTTAAGCCCGGAGGTTTCATCAAACAGAAGATTTGCCGAATCCAGATCCTGAAGAATTGTTTTGTACACTTCTATCTGCGTATCGAATTTCGGAGTAAAAATTCCTTCGTCACCCCTTGTTGCTTCGCTCATAGGAATATCCCCGAAACTATCCACCAAAATACTGTACATCCAACTCTTGAGAGTTTTGGCAATAGCACGATAGTTAGGTTCGTTGAGAGCTACGGCCTGTTTTTCCCTCTCACGTATATTAGCCACCGATAATAAACATTCCAATGGCCATCTCCTGCAGCATCGGTAATGTAATACCAACCCAATCCTCCTGTATTGTTTGTTGTTACGACACTCTGCATTAAGTGAAACGTAAAACCGTTATATCTGCTCCGGTTATAGCTGCGTACTTCATACTAAACAGGGTTCAGAAAAACGCCAGGATTGGTGCATTCGTGTAGGATCTGTATTTTAATCGTCAAAATTAGAACATGAAACAAATCAAGTCATGCTCTTTTGATAGTTTTCCGGCTATCCTTTCGATACATAATTATTTCAACAAATCGGGCCTGAGTCGTTTCGTTCTTTCGAGCGACTGCTCCATCCGCCATTCGGCGATGTTGCGTTCGTGTCCCGATAGCAACACGTCGGGCACACGCCAACCTTTGTATTCGGCAGGACGGGTGTAAACAGGCGGAGCCAGCAATCCGTCCTGAAACGAATCGGAAAGTGCTGACTGTTCATCGCCAATAGCTCCGGGAATCACACGCACCACTGCATCGGCTATCATGGCAGCTACAAGTTCTCCACCGGTAAGCACAAAATCGCCGATAGATATTTCGCGCGTGATCAGATGTTCGCGAACGCGATAATCCACACCCTTGTAATGTCCGCACAAGATGATGATGTTTTGCTTGAGTGATAGTTCGTTGGCAGTAGCTTGTGTAAACTGTTCGCCGTCTGGAGTAGTGAAAATGACTTCATCGTAATCGCGTTGCGATTTCAACTCACTTATGGCGCGATCGATAGGCTCTATCTGCATCACCATGCCGGCTTCACCTCCGAAAGGATAATCATCCACCTGGTGATGACGAATGTCGGTGGAATAGTCGCGAAGATTATGCAGGCCAAATTCCACAAGCCCTTTTTGCCGGGCACGCTTCAATATAGAGGTATTGAGTGCCCCTTCTATCATTTCCGGAAGAACTGTAAGTATATCAATGCGCATCATAAAAAAATCGTATCCTTGAAACCGAGTCAAAGATACGATTTTTTATACCATCAAACAAGCATCTAACTTCCGGTAGTTGTCGTGGTTTGAGTAGCACCCGCGCCCTGACTATTGGCTCCGTCATTCTTCAGGTCGTCATTGGTGATGGTGCGCTGTACTTTTTTGATAGACGATTTCAGCTCACCAAAACGATATGAAACTCTCAAATTGAGCGACCGCATGGGCTGCATCATCTGCATTTGTTGCCGGAAGCCTTCACCTGTTGTCGTACTCTTAAACTTTATGTGTTCCGAAAATGGGTTTGAAACGGAAAGGTTGACATCCAATTTTTTGTTCAGGAAACTTTTGAGAACGTTGAACGAATAGAAATAATAAGCCGATTGTTCGGTCTGCAACTGAATGCGATCGGAGAAAATACCTGCATTGGCTCCAATTCTGAAATCGTGAGGCAAGGTCAGTGTCAGTCCGCCAAAGCCATGTCCGGCAAAACCGCTGTTTTTCAAATCACTGTTTGTTGAACTTTCGATATTCGTATAGTTGAAATTAGTATTTACATACATCCTCAAAACCTGCGTTGGTGTCCAGCTGACATAGAGATTCAGACCAATACTCTGGTTTTTCCCTATATTGGCGTAGGTATTATTGGTAACACTATCTTTCAAAAAACTGTATGAGGTAATAGCATTCTTGGTATAGGCATAGTTGAGTGAAGCATTCAAATTCACTTTTTGTGAAAAAGAGCCGAAAGTAAGATTAAAATTATGAGTCTGTTCCGAATCCAATTTGGGATTTCCATAAGTGATATTGACAGGATTTAAATCATCAACGTAAGGATTCAAATACCAAATTCCGGGTCGCGAAATACGTTTGTTATATCCCACTCTTAGCGTTTGCGTCATGGCGAGCTGATATGAAAGCGTGAGCGAAGGCACCAAATCGAAAAAATTGTTTTGAATAGTGGTATCATTAGCGCTCATAAAATGAATGTTCTGATCGGTATATTCGCCCCGTAGGCCGGCTTTAACACCAAACTTGCCGGTCTTGTAACCGTAACCCACGTATCCTGCCATGATCCCTTGTGTGTGGTCGAGATCGTTTTTTCGACTTACGTCGTTTTTCCATTCCTCGGCATCTACGTCATAAAAAGTATTGTCGCCACGGCTGTTATTGTCTCTGTAGATATATTTCAATCCGGTTTCGATACTGTGTTTGTTGGTCAAAGGATTGGTATAGTCGATTTGTCCGGTATGTTCCGAACCACCGGCCTTGTTCTTGCTCCTTTGCCGATAACCTTCGGGATAAAAATAGTTCCCGGTAACATCGTAGTAATGGGTTTCGAAATCGCGATCGTTGGGATTTTCTTCGTAACGATACGACATCGTCAATAGCTCGTCTTTCTTTTTGAAAGTACGTTGATAATCGGCTGAAACGTTTATCCCGCCAAACTCAGAAGTGGAAGACGATTCGGAGTTGTAGCCGTAATTCTGATTGCCGACTGATTGAGCATTCGTGTAGCCATCGGAAGTAAATTTTCCGCCAAATCGCGAAACGGATACGTTGAACAAGTTCAGCGTGTCGAGTTCGTAACTCAATCCGAGATTGAAGTAAAGGTGATTTCCATTGACCGAAGTCTTTCCATTCTGCGTCAGATTGTTTACCGGATTCGGATCGAAATCTTCGCGTACGAAGGACGATTCGGACTCGGGTCGTTTGAAATGATTGTATCCTGCGTAACCGTTAAATCCAAATTTCCCGTATTTAAGTGCCGCATTTCCATTGAGTCCATAACCTCCGTAGGTGTCGGTATTCGCACCAACCGAACCGGAGTAACCATCGTCGGAACGCTTATCGGTAATAATGTTGATAATTCCCCCCACTCCTTCGGCATCATATTTTGCGCCCGGCTCAGTGATTACCTCAATGTCCTTCACATTATTAGCCGGCATGCTTTTGAGCACTTGCGAAGGATTGCTCGAAATCATGTTCGAAGGTTTACCGTTGAGGTAAATCTTGTAGTTGCTCGAACCTTTCAACTGTATATTATCTTCACCATCTACCGTAACCATAGGCACTTTGCGAAGCATGTCGAGCACGTTGGAGGTAGTTGCCTCGGGATCATCTTTGGCACTATAAACAAGCTTATCGATATCTACTTTCACCAACGGTTTTTGCGCCACTACACTAATCTCGTCAAGTTGTGTTGAGCTTTCGGTGAGTAATATAGTACCCAAATCTATCGAAGAATTTTCCTCTTTAATCTCGATTTGTTGCTGAAGCGATTTCATGCCTACAAATTGAAATGTGAGAATATATTTTCCGGATGATAAAGCGGTAGAAAAATTACCTTTTTCGTCTGTGGCAAGTTTTTTGATAATGGACTGAGGAGCATTCGCTTTGGCAATCGAAACCGTAGCATATGGAAGTGGTTCTTTTTCGGTGGGGCCCACGAGTTTTCCTTTGAGTGTAGGCAGTGATTCGGCGAACAGGGAAAAAGAAAACAATGAAATAAAAATAAACAACAATGTTCGTTTCATAAATTCGTTAAATTTTGGCAGGTACAATATTACGTCTCAAAATTACTAAAAAGATGTAAGGTGGATACAGCATTGTTAAATAATTACACTTTATTACGAATATGTTTATCGGATTATCCTTTTTTAAAAAATTACTGTTGCTCCAAAATATTTTTGTTTCAAAATTGTATCAGCAGCAGGTTTTCAGTGTGTCAAGGCATGAAATATCGCCAAAGTGTTAAGATATTGCAGAATGAGGTGATATGTTGACATTTTTTGTCTGTCATCGATGCTACACGCTAAGTCACAAAACATAACAAACCCGTAATACAAACGTTCAGAACGGCGGTTATTTACTATTTTTGTTTCGCAAAATATGAGCGATGTGAATAAACCCTCAAAATTGATCAAATGATTCAAATTCTACTTAGCATAATTTCGGGAGTAGCAGTGGGATACGCCGTGCGAAGGTCAGCTTTTACGAAATACGTGAGTCGTGTCATCCAAATCATCATTCTATTGCTGCTGTTTTTTTTGGGTGTTTCGGTGGGAAGCAACAAAGAAGTGGTGAATAATTTCGGAGCTATAGGCCTCGATGCATTTGTCATTGCAGCTCTTGCCACATTGGGAAGTTTGATTGGCGCAAGGATGGTTTACAAGCTGTTTTTCGAAAGTAAAAAAAACGATGTATGAAAGAATCGCTACTCTACCTTGCCGTATTTGCCATCGGATTGGTGCTCGCATTATGGGGTGTTTTGCCCGATGTTCTGCTTTCGGCAAGCATATCGAAGTGGATACTCTATGGTCTTCTCTTTTTTGTGGGAATACAAATCGGTTCGAGTAAAGGAGCCTTTTTGGCTATACGATCTATAGGCCGCCGCATCGTGTGGGTGCCCGTTGCCACCACACTCGGGACATTTGCAGCAGCTGCCATTGCATCACTCATATTGCCATTGCGAAGTTTAACCGATTGTTTGAGTGTTGGCGCCGGTTTTGCCTACTATTCGCTTTCGAGCATACTCATATCGGGGTATTGGGGTACCGAGCTTGGCACAATTGCACTTCTGGCCAATATATTTCGAGAATTTATGGTGCTCGTTTTTGCCCCGTGGATGGTGAAACATTTCGGACCGTTATCGCCTATTTGCGCCGGAGGCGCCACCACGATGGATACCACACTACCCGTCATCACCCGTTATTCGGGCACCGATTACGTGGTTGTAGCACTGTTTCACGGAATGATCATCGATTTTTCCGTGCCTTTATGGGTGAGTTTTTTTGCAGGGTTAGGATGAAAATGACGATATGGAATAACTCTTTCGTGATCAAATTCAAGAAAATAAATGAATAATCGTTGATCCTGATATTTACTTCGAACCATTTGCTTTTTCACGCATAGTCTCCCTTATTTCATCCAGTTTTTCCAAGATTGCTTTGTTTGAAACGGTGATTCTATAATTCATCACGATAATTTTTATGGATACCAACAACACCCCTGCCTCGACGAGTATATCGTGCGTCAATCCTTTGACAAACAATGCTATCGTGAAAAGAAGAAATGTAACTATTATAACGATTAAGTCAATCGTAGATAAATATTTTCTCATACATTTTGTGAATTTGTCCATTTTTTAAATTTTCAGCTCGTTAATGTACCGATAATCAAGCATGATTAAGCTAATGTGGTTTTAAGCAGTTTGATCTTAAATTATAACAAAATGATAAACTGTCTCTTACGCCTCGCAAAGATAAATAATCTTGCTTAATTGACTCCATTTTTCGGCAAAATTCAATCACCTGACACAGCTATTGATATTATCACAAAATATGTATTTCGGGCACAAAGTAGTGTCATGCGCACCAAATTTCTATATACCCATAGAAATGATAACCGGTTTTTCCGCAACTTTTCGGACTCTTTAATCGTTATAAACCGGTTACAAAAAAAAACGATAAATGCAGACAATCTTAATCACCGGTGGAACAGGTGTGATTGGTCGAGAGCTTAGTGTAAAATTAAGAAGCAAAGGATATAGGGTTGCCATTTTAAGCCGAACGACCAAGAAAAATGCCGATATTCCACATTACTATTGGGATATTCCCCGGAAAATGATTGAAGAAGAGGCCATTGAAACGGCTGATTACATTATTCACTTGGCCGGAGCAAATATCGGAGACAAAAGATGGTCGAAACAGAGAAGAAAACTTATTATCGACAGTCGTGTGGAATCGGCCAACCTGCTTTTCGATAAAATTTCGGAAGCGCGCAAAAAACCGAAAGCTTTTATATCGGCATCGGCCATTGGATATTATGGAACGACGACCTCCGATAAAATTTTCTGCGAAACGGATTCTCCGGCCAACGACTTTCTGGGAGAAACCTGCCGACTATGGGAACAAGCGGCCGACAATTTCGAAAAAATGGGAATAAGAACCGTAAAAATCCGAACCGGGATTGTACTGTCAAAACAAGGAGGCGTATTGACCAAAATGTTGATTCCAACAAAGTTCGGCATAGGTTCGGCAATTGGCAGTGGGCGACAGTATATGCCTTGGATACATATCGATGACTTGTGCCGCATCTACGTCAAAGCCATTGAAGACACCCAAATGAATGGTGCATACAACGCCGTTGCACCTGATCAGCCGACCAACAAAGATTTTATCCGAACATTGGCGCATGTTCTGAAAAAACCATTTTGGGCGCCGGCTATTCCGTCATTGGCAATGAAAATAATGTTCGGCCGGATGTCTTCCCTTCTTTTGGAGGGAAGCAGAGTGTCGTCCGATAAAATCATAGCTTCGGGATACAACTTTCTTTTTCCATCCCTCGAAAGCGCATTGACAGATTTACTTGTGAAAAAATAAGCAATCAATCCCGTTTCGATATTCTCCTATTTATATAGATGACCCTTCTATTCCCAAAGAAGTGCCCGGTAACACACAAGAATGACTACATTTTCGGAGAAAAACCCATCGTCCGCACTCGCGAAAACTACATCAGACGAAAAAGTTGTGGTTTCTACACTTCGTGATGATGCAAATCCGTAGAAAATCGTTAAATAATGAGGCTGATTTAACACTCCTGTTACCCAAATTCGATCATCTTCACTCAAAGATTACACGTTCGGCGAGAAATGACCTCTCGTTTTCACTGCGAAACGACACGATTGACCTGTCATGACCAGTCATCTTGATGTGAAGAAAGCATGTCCGTCGCAAAAAGTCATGGTTTCTACGTTGCAGATTACATGTTTTAGCTAAAAAATGCCTATAGAATGTTAACAGAAAAGGCAATTTGGCTCGAAAATGTACCTTTCAGAAGTATAGACGGGGCAATCGGCGGACAAAATTGCTCCGTCTACTTTGTAGAAAGTATGTTCGTCGGACAAAGTTGTACTTTCTGCACTTCAAGATTGGGCAATTTGGCGCCGAATCCCTATAGAATGTTAACGAGATTGGACGTTTTCATTCACATTTGCGAAATCTACAAAGTAGATATAACATTCTTTAAGTCGAACGTGGTTTCTACAAAGTAGAAAACAGGTCCGTCCGAGTCAAACGCGTTTTCTACATTTCTGACGGGGCAATTTTGTTGCCGAATCGATGAATTTTTACTTCAAGAACACGCAAATAATCTGCTGATACACATATATTAATGTCATACTGAAAGCTTATGAAAGGAATTTGCCCAATTTTATTAACAAAACATCACAATTGCGAATGTGAAAGGATGTGAACATAGTTGGAGATTGGGGTTGGGGGATGGAGATTGAAATTAGTCGATCATTTACCGATTCGATGATTTATTGATTTACCGATGAATTCTATATGCAACTATTCGGGCAGTGCAAGGGTTATGATAATCAGTTAAGTTTGTAAAGTTGGAAAGTTTTTAGAGTTCAGAAAGTTCCTACCTAAAGTTATGCTGCCGCTAAACTTGAACGAATGGGATAATAAGTTCTGCCTTTCAGGTAGGTTTCTGGCGACGATTCATGCCGCAGAATGAATTCTGCGGTTATGAAAATTCGGCTTTTCAAGCCAAAAACACTCTCGAAGACAGAAATATCCATCACGGTCGAAGTTTTCAATTCACCGTCTCACTTTTGCCTGAAAGGAAGAACTCTTGCCGTTATACAAATGAATATCCACACCGGCAAAAAAAGAACAAACAAAACGAAAATTCGTAATTTAAAATTCTTATTTCTCTACTTCCCATTTCTCTATTTCTTGTTAATTCTCAATTATCCATTATCCATTACATCATAACACCTCCCCGCCTTCGGCGGTACCCCTCTTATCTTAAGAGGGGAATAGTTTTGGAATCACGTTTACCGTAGCTGTCCCCTTAAGATAAGGGGACAAGTGCTGCCGCCGGGCAGCACAGGGGTTATGATATTCCTCTCACTTCTGACTTCTTCACTTCTTTCTTAATAGCGCAAATTTCCGAACTTGAAGAGTTGTGGTATTTCTCTTCTTTCATTTTTCCTCATTATCAATTATTAATCAACCATGGGTTAGCCAAAAACGCCATTAACGAAACCAGCTATGTCTAAACGACAATATTTTTACTTTTATACATAAAAAATCATATAGTACCATAAATATTAATTCTTTTTCAAAGAAAAATGCCAAATTTTATTTGATAATTATAGTCTATATACTATCTTTGAAATCGATATAAGATTTGTCACCGATTATTACCAATAATAATGATCACAGCTTAAGAAAAAATCGCATTCAATTATTAAGAATCAAATACATAACAATTTTAACAGGGGGGAAATACTATGTGGACAATAACACCAAGCATTATTGAAAACGAACGGCCGGTGGACCGATTTGCTCTGCACTATGTCCCGCAAACCCATTGGCGCATTTGGCATGCCATTTGGTTTTGGGCGATGGGCATCGGAAGCGGCGTTTTTTGTTTAAGGCAGTTTTTAGGGTTCAGCGGAGGCGGACTATTTTTGGGAATGAATGCCATTGATATCGTCGGATTGGTTTTGGTCGGCATCGGTGGAATTATTCTGATACTCGATTTGGGAAAGCCTTTCCGATTTTTAAATTCGTTACTCAAGCCTAAAAATGCATGGATTTCGCGAGGAGCCATTTCGGACTTTGTATTTCTCGGAATGGGCGTTCTTTACGTCCTTCCCGGTCTGATTCCTTCGCTCCCATGGTCGGATGCGGTATTTTCAGAAGCCGATGCTTTCAGTCGGATTCTCATCGTTCTGGCCATTTTCTTTGCTTTCATCATTATGATTTATCCCGGATTTGTGCTTTATTATTCTAAAAACATTCCTTTTTGGAACAGCATTCTGACGCCGGTATTGTTTTTTGAATTAGCTCTTACCAGCAGCTTCGGATTATTGGGATTGATGGGAGCTTTGAATGGATATTATCTTCCCAAAATTTTCTACATTTCGTTTATTACAACTCTTGTGGTGACGCTTGCAACGACTGTTCTTTATATTTTTGAACGAAAAAGTGTCGGGAATCCGTGCATCGAAGCATCCATTCGTTGTTTGTTGAAAGGGAAAGCCGCCGGATGGTTTTGGCTTTCGCAAATAATAGGGATCGTTGTTCCTATTCTGTTGTTGGCAACAAGAAGTGATGAATTTACCGTTCTGCTATGGAGCGGCATCTGCACCATACTGGGGAGTTTCATGTTCCGATACAGTCAATTGATTGCCGGTTATCGCGTTTCACCTTTAATTTAATAATAGAATAAAAAGACTGATATGAGTACAGAAATAAAAAAATTCTCGGCATGCGTTCCCAATTGTTGGATGAACTGCCGATTATATGCTCACGTTCGAGACGGAAAACTGGTTCAGACATCGGCCGCTCCTTTTCCCGATCCTTCCTACAATCGTATTTGCCTGCGAGGATTATCACACCCGCAGCGTGTCAACAGCAAAGACCGTATCCTTCACCCGATGAAACGAGTGGGCAAACGTGGCGAAAACAAATTCGAACAAATTACTTGGGACGAAGCCATCGATATTTTGGCCGACAATTTAAATAAAATCAAAGAAAAATACGGGTCAAAAGCTGTTGCATTTTTACCCTGGTCGGGTAGCTATGCAGCCATAAATGGCGGTATGCCCGGCGCCATCAAACGCTTTGCCAACCTTTTTGAAGGAACTGTCGTGGTAGATGGTGTCGATTTCGGAATGCCTACAGGTATGTCGCAAGTCGTGGCCAATATGGCCGGAGGAATGGCGTCCCTTTTTTTGGGTCCCGAACCGAAAGATTTGAGCTATGCCAAAACCATCATCTTTTGGGGTACAAACATTACCGACTCGCAAGTGCACAACTGGCACTTCGTGCTCGATGCATTAGAGAATGGGGCAAAACTGATTTGCATTGATCCCCGTTACAGCGAAACGGCTGCCAAATCGCACGAGTGGGTTCGCGTTCGTCCGGGATCTGATTCCATTTTGGCTTTATCGATGATTCAGGTAATTATCGAAGAGAACCTGATTGATCGAGATTATTGCATTAAACACACCGTTGCACCCTTCCTTGTTCGTCAGGACAACGGACTTTTCCTGCGTCAAAGCGATATCGACGGAAGCGATAATGCCGGATATCTGACAATGGATGCCGATTCGAATAAACTTATAGCATTGGAAACGGTTGCAAATCCTGCCTTATTGGGCACTTTCGACGTTACGCTGCATGACGGATCTAAATTGCAGGTGAAAACAGCTTTGCAAATGCTGAAAGATGAAGCGGACAAACACAAACCGGCTGAAGCCGAAAGATTGACACTTGTCCCTGCCGATAAGATTGTAGAAATTGCTCGAATTTATGCAACAAATACCCCTTCAACCATCTATACAGGATTTGGGGTTGATCGATGGGACAATGCAGACCAAGTTGGTCGAGGCATTGCAACATTGGGTGTCATCACCGGTCAAATAGCCAAAAAAGGAGCCTCTCCTCTCGGTGCAATGGGACAAAGTGCTTTACAGTTTACCATATCGGATGCCGTAATGGGCCCGTGGACTTCACCTTCAGGCACAATGGCCGAATTGTTGAATTTCGTATTGCTGCAACAGGCTATTCTTACCGGAAAAGTAAATATGTGGGAGCCCAAAGATCCGGCCAATCCTCTTGCCGGACCAACCGGTAAAGAGCCGGTTCCGAAAGATTGGCCTATCAAAGGTTTGATCTTGACTACCGGCAATATGGTGAGCAATCATGCCGAACAAAAAGTTACCATCGATGAGATGTTCAGCGAAGATAAACTCGATTTTATTTGCTGCATCGATATGTTCATGACCGATACGGCTCGACAGGCCGATTTGTTCCTTCCTTGCACCAGCTGGTTCGAAAACGACGATATCGTAGGCGGACTTCATCCTTACGTCATGCGCATGGAGAAAGCCATTGAACCAATGGGCGAAAGTAAAGGCGATTGGGAGATCTTCAAGCTGTTAGCTCAAAAAATGGGTTGGGGCGAATATTTCAAGGGAGATGCAAAAGATCAAATCGACGGAATCCTCGATGTATTGGGCAATCTTTTTGGAGATCATAAAGATAGGATATTAAAAGAGTTTAAGGAAAACGGAATAGCCCGGCTTTCCGATCCGAATGCGCTTCCATTTGCCGATGGCGTATTCTATACGCGAACAGGCAGGGCCGAATTTTATTCGGAAGGTGTGGCAACTGTATTCCCCAAAAGTATGCCTGCATTGCAGTTGCCTGTCAACGAAGGTCATAATCCATTGCCTCATTTTGTGCCACCGGCAGAAGCATGGATTGATAATCCGCTGATAAAAAAATATCCGCTCGCCTTAGCTACGCTCCATACAAAATGGCGTGTGCATACTACTTTTTATGACGTTCCGGCATTACGGGAAATGGATCCCGAACCAGTGGTCTATCTCAATCAAAAGGAATCGAGTAAAAGAGGGCTTAAAGATGGCGATTACGTTACCGTATTCAACGACCGTGGTCATTGCGTTGTACGACTCGTGGTGGACGATTCCATCAACGACGGAGGTGCAGCAATTCCCAAAGGTTGGCAGCGTCATCAATTCAAAGAAGGTGGATACCAGGAATTAACTAAAAATCATATCAATACGGTTCACTACGGCATGTCGTTTTTCGATGCCTTGGTAGAAGTGAAAAAATGGGAAGGGAAATAAATTATGGCAAATAAAAATAAGAAAAAACATTGGGGAATGGTGATTGACCTGACCCGCTGTGTGGGATGTCAGACCTGTGCGGTTGCTTGTAAGATAAAAAACAATTTGGCGGATGGTTTGTGGTGGAACAGGGTAATCACAGTGGGCGGCAACCACATTGATACCGCGGGGGGTACATACACTCACCCCATGCGCTATTCCATCCCGTTGAATTGTCAGAATTGCGAAAACCCGATATGTGTTGATGTTTGCCCGACAGGAGCTTCTTATCAGAGAGAAGAAGACAATCTTGTTCTGATCGATTACGACAAGTGTATTGGATGTCGGGCTTGCGTTGAAGCATGTCCGTATGGTGTACGTCTGCCAAACCTTAAAGAGCCCCAATATGAGCATTACGATGTTCAACTCGGTTCGGATGAGGTCACGCCAAGATATCAGGGTGTAGTGGAAAAATGTACGTTTTGTGTGGAACGTATCGATCAGGGATTGAATCCTTTCTGCATTGATGTTTGTCCGGAACGTGCACGTTATTTTGGCGATTTAAACGATGAGGACAGTGATGTTTCGAAACTCATCCGCGAGAATCCGGTTGAAACACTTCATCCGGAATTGGGAACGAAACCGAGCGTTTACTTCATTCCGCCAAACAAGAAAAAAACAACGCGTACAGGATTGGATTACATAAAATGAATTGTGTACCGGATTGAACGATCGATCAATTGTTCTCATTCAAATTTTTTGATTGATCCTCGAAGAGAGCGTATGGTATATCTTCACGATTTACCATACGTATCTTTCGATTATAATATCGGTCATCCTTTTAGTCCTCTTATACAAGTGAATGATCCTTATAAAATAGAAATCAAATTCTGGATTTCATACAACGGGAAATCGCTTCTCGGCAAAGGAAGGATGCAGCTGCTTCGACAAATCGATCGATATGGCTCGCTTCGACAAGCAGCCGAAGAACTCAATCTTTCTTATCGAAAAGCATATTACATGATCTATTCGATGAACAAAACTGCCGAACAACCAATAGTGGAAATGAAACGGGGCGGAAAAAACGGAGGTTTGTCAGAATTGACACCTTACGGGAAATGGTTAATTCTGGAATTTGATAAAATTGAAAAACAATTAGATCAATTTATTCATTCCATCAACTTGACAACAGAATAATATTTTTTTACTTTTCGTTATTCATATCAGGAATAACGAATCACAACAACGAAATAATGAGGAGAGCAAATTTAACTTTACTGTTTACTTGTTTAATCTTGCGTGTCTTAAACGCAGAAGAGATAGATACAACTAAAATCTCGAATACCTTTCAACTGGGTGAAATCATTGTACTTGCACCGAGAACAAACAATACAGTCAGCCAAACTCTGAATCTGCAAATGAACAATATAAATGTGAGTGAAGCTTTGAGATCTGTTCCGTCGGTGATTTTCGCCAACATGGGAGGGCGCTTCGAGCCAACAATTATCGTTCGGGGATTCGATATCAGAGGTATTCCCGTTTTCGTGGATGGTATTCCGCTGCAAATGCCTTACGACGGAGATATCGATTTGGGGCAACTCTCCACGTTCGATTATTCTCAAGTCTCGCTTACGAAAGGAATCGCACCGATGTCGCTCGGGCCCAACACCATCGGAGGAAGCATCAACCTTGTAAGTTTTCAACCTACCGACAAAGTGGATGTGCAAGCTATAACCGGATGGGGGAGCGGCAACACTTACGAATATGGGATAAATGCCGGAAGCAGAGGGGAAAAGTTCTTTGTGCAGGGGAGTTATTACGAACGCCACACCGACTATTTTATGCTATCGCATAGCTACCAACCTACAACCTATCAGTCTGACAGAAAGAGGGATAATTCTTATTCGGATTTCCGGAAAGTAAATCTGAAAATCGGATACATTGCTGCACCGGATCAGGAGTTCACCCTCAACTATCAATATCAGAACAATGCAAAAGGAAATCCGCCATACAGTGGTATCGATGACAAGCAATCGACCCGATTTTGGCAATGGCCCGTATGGGAAAGACAAAGTTTGTATTTCATTTCGAAAAACAAAATAAACGCAAACAACGATATCAAGACAAGTATTTACACAGACAAATTTTACAATGTGATGAAAAGCTACGACGACCAATCGTACACCACGCAGAGTAAGAAATATGCCTTTACAAGCATATACAATGATCGAAATTTAGGTGGAAATGTGATTCTGTCAAATACGTCCGTAACAAACAATCAACTGAATTTTTCGGTTCAGATCAATCGAAACGAACACAAATCGCACAACGAAGGGAATCCGCAGCTGACCAACAGCGATTTTGTGTGGAGTGCGGGATTGGACGATCGGTATTTGATAAACGAAAAATGGTCATTGACCGGAGGATTGTCTTATGCTCGACAAAAAAGTCTGAAAGAAGAAGATCAAGTTACAGATGAAGGAATTACCGAATTTCCCCAAAATTCGCATCAGGCAGTGAACGCGCAACTATCGGCCAACTGGATAGCTACCCAACAATTTTCGATGTCGGCTTACGTAGCTCGAAAAACTCGGTTTGCCACGCTCAAAGAACGCTATTCGTACAAGATGGGACAAGGACTCCCGAACCCCGATCTGCAACCCGAGAAAGCCACACATATCGATATTTCGCTCCAATACGGAGTGTCAAAAAACTTGTCGTTCAACAGTTCAATGTACTATATTCGTCTGCACGATGTCATTCAATCCGTAGATGGCATAGAGGGAAATCTGACTCAGATACAAAATGCCGGAGAAGCCCGCTTCAGTGGATTTGATGTGAGTTTGCACTATTTGATTCTGAAAAATTTGGATTTAACAACCTCCTACTCTTTTATCATTCAAAAAAACAAGACAAATCCTGAATTGCGATTCACGGATGTTCCCAAACACAAAGCATGGAGCAATCTGTCGTACCAACCGACAAATTGGGCAAAAGTAAGCCTTACTCACGAATACTATTCCCGCCGATACAGCCGTTCCTACGGCATCACGGCCGACGAATTTCATCTGTTCAATCTGCAGGGTTCACTTTCTTGGAAACAATTCACTCTTTATACAGGGATAAAAAACCTTTTCGACACAAACTATGCTTATGCCGAAGGGTATCCCGAAGCAGGAAGAAATTATTTTACGAAACTTGTATTCGAACTAAATTAAAAACGCTATTCCATACGCAAACAAATGCCAACAAAAACAACTCTGAATGAACAATGGATCAAAGCATCCATCATCGGTTCGATGTGGGCTTCGGTTGAGATCGTGTGGGGCAGTTTTCTGCATAACCTCAGGGTGCCACTCAGCGGACACATCCTGACCGCCATTGGATTGATCATTCTTATATCGGCAAGCTACCGATGGAAAGAAAAGGGTTTGTTTTGGCGTGCAGGCATTATCTGTGCCTTGCTGAAAACAATGTCGCCAAGTGCAGTGATTTTTGGACCAATGATTGCCATCTTGTGCGAAGCATTGTTGCTCGAGGCATCAGTCAGATTGTTAGGGAAAAACCGAATTGGACTGATAATCGGTGCCATTCTGGCTATGTCGTGGAATTTGGTGCAAGCTATCTTCAGCAAAATAATCGCTTACGGATACAATCTGGTAAAACTTTACGAAAGCATCATGTTGTATGCCCAAAAACAATTACACACCGACATTGATCTGGTTTGGGCTCCTATCGTTTTGTTGCTGGTCGTGTATGTTTTGTTGGGTTTAGGTACTGCCATTGCCGGTATCTTCATCGGGCAACGCCTCGAATCGTCCGATTTGAAACCACAGATGTTTGCAGAAAAAAACAATAACAATCTTCCATTCGCAGCCAAATATTCTCAATTTCCTTTCGCGACCGCATGGTTGATTTTCGACATATTGGCAATCGTTGCCGTACTTACAACAGCCAATTTTATACCCCTCGAATTTTGGTTTGGTTTGAGCATTGCCATCGTTGCAAGCTGGATAATGCATTATAAATCAGCTTTGCGCCGACTGGCGCAACCCCGTTTGTGGATTTCGTTTTTCATCATCACGGTGATTGCAGCCGTATCCTTTTCGCGGTTTCAAGGCAATATATCGCTATGGGAAGGAGCACTGATAGGACTCGAAATGAATGTACGGGCAATAGTAGTCGTTATCGGTTTTTCAGTTATTGGGACTGAACTCTATAGCCCGAAAGTCAAAAAAATATTCCAACGAGAATCTCTCGTTTCTCTTTATACAGCGCTCGACTTGTCCGTTGAAAGCTTACCGAATATGATCACTTTGGTACCTAACTTGAAAAAGATTTTTAGTAATCCCATCGACATTGTTCGTAATTTTTTGTCGTATGCCGAGTACAGAATGCATGAAATAGAAGCTCGACAACACCAACTTGCATCCATAGCAATCGTGACAGGGGAAAAAGGAAGCGGCAAAACCCGTTTTATGAGCGAAACTGCAACTGAACTGAAAAAACGAGGCTTTGATGTAGGGGGTGTTTATACAAGAAAAATTATCGATAACGGGGAGATTACAGCCTATAGTGCCGTAAATATATCAAACTGCGAAGAACGGTCTTTTTTGAAAAAAAACAGTGAAGATTTGGGATTGAGAATCGGTGCCTTTTCCATTGACCCGGAAGGATTAGAGTTTGGGCGAAAAGCTATTGCATATGCTTCACAGGCAAACTTATTGATGATTGACGAGATAGGAAAACTGGAACTCGATGGAGGTGGTTGGTACGACGAATTAAGGTCACTTCCGCTCGAAAAGGAGCTGTTTATTATATTGTCCGTACGCTTTGAATTTTTATATGACGTCATCCATAAATGGAATCTGTATCCTTCGGTGATTTACAACGTATCCGAATCCAAACCCGAAAAATTGATAAGCGAAATTGAGTCTTATTTTGAATATGAAAAGTAAAATTGCCCGTTTTTGAACTGTAATCGGTTGATCCACTCTAACTGGACTTCACGACTCTGATCGAAATAAAAAATTTTATCGGCAATATGTAAATAATGATCTACCTCTTTTGGCGGTCCCCAAGTAGGTATTCGCATCATCATCACAAAAATTCCGGGAACAACCACATCGCGTAGTCCGCGACTTTCGCACACCAATGGTTGTCCATGATCGTATTTCGCGCGAAACTCTTCAAAAGCCCGTTGTAGATATCCGTCCGTTGCGCGAACATACACCACTTTATGCGCTCCGGATTGAAGCATCAGGGAAGTATCTTTTGAAGAATCATCATCCGCCTCTTCCATAATGGAATATCCGGAAAATTCGCTTTCACTTCGATGATTGCCATGCATTTCCTTCTCGGCAGGATGAATGCGCGTAAGTTTGAAAGCAGTTACCTCAAAATTGGAGGAGAACTTTCGAATTACATCGCAAGCTAAAGTGGTTTTGCCGGAATGTCGTGAATTGCCGCCAACAAGAAACAGATTAGGAACAGAAAGCATTTGATGAATTGTTTTTAAAGTTTTTTATCTTCTATATATTGGAGGGCAAACTTATAATCATCGAGAGTATTTATATTGAAAAACAAATGACGATCATAAAACGTACTCCTATTGTCAATTTCTACAGCAGCATAGCCTAATCGATCAACGGCATCGTGCATCTTGTAGCAGCCCTTTTCTATCAATTCGGCAAAGGTTTCCGCACAACTTTTTCGATAAATTGCACAAAGAGGTTCAATTCTATTTCCGTCATGCACCGGCAAGGCACATGAAGAGTTACCGATATGTTGCAATAATAAAACAAACAAAGCTGAAGGAACAAATGGCGTATCGCACGACAAAAAGATGTTAAATTCCGTTACAGATTGCCGAAGGCATGAATAGATTCCACCCATTGGGCCGATATCGCGAAATACATCTTTCACAACAGGATGCGAAAATTGAGCGTACACAGAATCATTGGCACTGATCATTGTTTGCTCGGCAACTTCATCAAGCGTTTCGAGAGCATGCAGCACCAAAGGTTTTCGATCGAGTAACAGCATACCCTTATCGGTGCCCATTCGTGAGCTCTTACCCCCTGTCAAAATAAAACCACTGATATCCTTTCTATTCATATAATGTTCCATTATTTCGATAAACTCCGAAATACTGCAAAAATACGTGATAATTTTGAATCGTGCACAGCCAATTTGATTTAATGATTTAACGACAAGGTAATGATGAGGAGAAACTTTTTCTCTTGGACATCGATATAAATGTCATAATGAAAGCTTGCCGACAGAATAAATTTCCCGGTAAAAATCAATTAGAATAGAATTTTACTTATTTTTGCTGCCGAAAATCAATCTAAATACTTTTATCAAAAAACTCATGCCTCAGTCCAATGCTAACACTGTCGATTTCCAAAACCTGGAAATCGCTTTCGCCAATCAATCAAACTCCGACCTGCGACAAACTCACCAACTCTTCAGAGTGATGAACAATGCCGCTCTTGTGAAGACAGGTAAATATCTCGTCAATTTCGCTTTTGCACTTCATCTTCCGGTGAAAAAGATTATCGAGAACACGATCTACCGGCATTTCGTAGGAGGAACGTCCATCGAAGATTGCGCCCAAACCATTCGAAAACTGGCTCAACGAAACGTAGGTACTATTCTCGATTATGCACTCGAGGGCGAAGAAGACGATGCTATATTCGATGCCACCACCAACGAAGTAATACGTACGATTGAGTATGCTCACATCCATCGGGAGGTTCCTTTCAGCGCATTCAAAATCACCGGAATCGGACGTTTCCATTTATTGGAGAAAGTAAGCGAGGGAAACAACTTGACGTCCGATGAAAAATCCGAATTTCAACGTATCATAGACCGAGTGGACGCTATATTCAAACGCGGGTTCGAATTGAATGTTCCTATTCTGATCGATGCCGAAGAGACCTGGATTCAACCTGTACTTGATAATTTGGTGATAGAAATGATGCGTAAATACAACAAAGAAAAAGCCATCGTGCAAAACACCTACCAAATGTATCGAACAGATTCGATTGAGCGGTTGATGCATCACCACAAAATAGCACTTGATGAAGGGTTTAAATTCGGGCTGAAAATCGTTCGGGGAGCATATATGGAAAAAGAAAGAGCACGTGCTGCCGCAAGGGGCTACCCCTCGCCCATCCAACCGGACAAAGCCTCCACAGATCGGGATTTCAATAAAATTATTCACTACTTCGTGGAAAATATCGATACAATCGACTTTATGGTGGCCACACATAACGAAGAAAGCACTCAACTCCTCGCATCTCTCATCGACTCGAAAGGACTCGAGAGAAACCATCCTTCCATCTATTTTTCACAACTCTACGGGATGAGCGATAATCTCACCTACAATCTGGCAGCAAATGGCTTCAACGTCGTGAAATATGTACCCTATGGCGAAGTGAAAACAATGATGCCCTACCTGTTTAGGAGGGCCGAAGAAAATTCGTCGGTGAAAGGACAAACGAGTCGTGAACTGAAACTAATTGAACAAGAGATTCGACGACGCAAACAGAATAAAAACAAATAAGGATGGATTATGGGGATAGTTGCTCGGCTATTTTTTCTTCATACTTTATCGAGATGCTTGATTGAATCTTGATTCACATCAAAAAAATAAAACGTTCGCAAATATTAATTTGCGAACGTTTTTTATTTCCAATCCGTCGGGATGACTGGATTCGAACCAGCGACCACACGCCCCCCAGACGCGTACTCTAAACCGGACTGAGCTACATCCCGAAAATGAGAGTGCAAATGTACCGCTTTATTTTTATTTCGACAAATTTTTGCCATTTTTTTGCCCGTAGCTAAGTTCAACTTAGAAGTGCGAATTTCCTGATAAGTTTTACATAGGATTTTTAAAACAAAACTATGAAAAACATTGCGGGGGATTGCCAAACGGCTGGGGGTGCAAAACCCCCAAAGAGTGTC
>Ga0228535_1001138_pt1 | contig 48246 bp, 48 predicted proteins | sample SJ1metagenome_FD_168457 | JGI IMG/M metagenome (GOLD analysis project Ga0228535, IMG submission 168457) | Enriched culture of PCE-dechlorinating microbial communities from Ithaca, New York, USA - SJ1 | ecosystem: Engineered > Modeled > Simulated communities (microbial... > Unclassified | place... | reverse complement strand
ATACCGCATGCGGTGTTCTTTGTACTGCCATGGGCTATACATAACACAAATCTCCCCTGCCTTCGGCAGGAAAACTTTTCATCCCCGTCCACAGGACGGGGTATTCAAGTTTTAAGATTTCATAAAGTTGACGGGGCGAGAGGACCTTCACGTCCGCGAAATCCGCCGACCCCAGGGCCACCCGCCGGACATCGGCGCTCGTTTCCGCAACCAGGGACTGGCCCGTGGTCAGGGTCAGTTTCTGCGTAACCGACGGATCCATCCGGAGTTTGACGGGAACCGCCGCCTGGGCGGGATGGAGAAACGCCAAACAGAACAAAATCACACCGACTACCGCAACGACGGCCGTCAATCGGCCAGGCTTATGAGGACTCATCATTCTCCCCCCCTCGTGAATTTCTCTTCGCTGATTTTGCCGCCCTTGATGATTTCCACCGTAAAGGTTCGGGGTGGCGCCGCCGGAGGCGCTGTTCGCGTCCTCACCGGCCGCACGCCGGGTGCGCTCGCCGCCGGCGCCGCTTCGCTATAGGAAGCCAGAAGACGGGACAAGGTCGTTCCCCGTGTCTTCACGTCCTCCGTATCGGTGTAGTTCCGCAGGGCCAACTGGAGCTTTCCCTCCGTGGCCGCCAGGGCCAGTTTTTCTCCCTCTTCGGGAGTGACTTCCAGGGTAATCACGTCGACCGTCACCGGCTTTTCCTTTTTTCCTTCGGTTTCTTCGATGTCCGGTCCCGCCGCCAGAACAAGGATGTTTTCCAGGACGATCTTCGTAATCGTATTGGGAACCTTGTCCTCTTCGGATTTGTTCAGGGAAACCAGGACATCGACCCGGTGACCGGGGCGGATGAAGCCCGAGATGCCGATCACCTTGTCAACCTTGACCGCCATGGCCCTCTTCTTGGGCGCCACCACGGCCGCCATACCGCCCGCTTTCACATTCACGGGGGCCAGCTTCGATTCCGTGATGGGTTCGTTGACCTGGATCGGGTAGAGGGCCACACGGCCGACGGCGGCAGCGGGATTCGGGAAATATCCCTGAGGCAGGCTCTCCTTCATGTACGGCCTTGTTTTCAGGAGCTCCGCAGTGAGCACCGTGCCCAGCTTGATTTCGAAAGCGGCGACCGTAATGGGTTGCGACACGCCTTCTCCGGCCGTCGGACCCGTTTTTTTCTGCAACAGACCGTAACTCCAGAAGGCGACCACGGCGGCGATCACCAGGGCGGCCACGAGCATGACGACCGGTGCCGATACCCGGCTCCGGATTTCTTCCCCTATCTTCTTGATGTCCATTTTATCCGCTCCTTTAAGAAATTCGCTTGACTGTCAGCCCCGGAAAATCGCGCAAACCGTTGCCATCCTGCGTACTTACTTGTCATCCCGTGTATCTTGTCGCCCTTCCCGGTCATTTCCTTTTCATCCCGGGCATTTTCTCCTCATCCTGGTATTTCCTTGTCCATTTATGCATTCCCCAGTCATCCAGAACATTTTCTTGTCATCCTGAATACTTACTTGCCATCCAGAACGTTTTTTGCCACCTGTATGCTTACTTGTCATCCTGAGCATTTTTTTGTCATCCTGAGCGAAGCGAAGGATCTCTCTTTTCATCCCCGGGATTCTTCGTCGCTACGCTCCTCAGAATGACGACATACCAACATGGGTGTCGTCAAAGGCTGCGCCCCTGCCCTGAGCCACTCCAAGCGAAGAGTCGCGCTGTCCTATCTTGACTCTCTAAAAGAACCAACCCCGTTGGGCTGTTAAAACTTGACAAACAATGACGTAACGGTTCCTGCGGCAATGGCGACGCCGTAGCAAAGCACCGGCAACGCCTGCCCTTCCTCCGGCAGCAAAACCGGTCTCCGCTGTGCCAACGACAGGTACAATGAACGAACCATCCTCTTAACAAAACGCAGCAGCTGCCCCTTGACCGCCAGCACCGCAACGGCGTAAATCCCCCCGGCCAGGGCCGTGAAGAGAAACGCCTGGAACACCCCGGCCGGTCCCAGGAAACTGCCGACGGCCCCCATGAGCTTGACATCTCCTGCCCCCATCATTCCTAAGAGGTAAAAAACGAACAGCAGGCCGATCCCGGTCACGATCCCCAGGGTGCTGAACCCCAATCCACCCCAGCCGCCTGAATAAATATGCATCCCCACTCCGCAGAGCATGGCCGGAAAGGTCAGGGCATTCGGTATTTTTCGATATGAAAGATCCGTCATAATAGCGATGAACAAAACAATAAAAAGCGCAACTTCGATAAAATCCATCTGCAATGAACCATGAAAAAATACTAAACCGGCCGGTTCGTTTCACATCATGACATCAAGGTATCTGCACGGCTTCAAATAAATCGTTCACCGCCAAACCAAAGGCGGTAACGGCCAATACAATGACCGCGGCAATGAGAGATGCCATGATCGCGTATTCGGCTGACGTCGCTCCGCCATCGCTTTTCAGGAAGGCTTCTAATTTCTTTATAAACAACGGAAATTTTTGTTCATATTTCATTGTACCAGCCTATAAATATTTTATTCCAATAAGGGATAAACGATTCTATGAATCGCCTACCCCTCATTGATAAAAGGTTTGTCTATAAGCATAGACACCAATTCTATCTACAGGACTTATGTAGTTGGTATTTGTTCAGCAACATAACGAAAAATTCTCGACAAATTCGTTCCGAGGAAAGCTACAGCTACAATGATCACCACCGCAATCAACGCCACCATGAGTCCGTACTCCACCGCCGTGGCGCCCTCTTCGTCCTTGAAAAATCCGATCAGTTTTTTCATTCTCATTCTCCTTTCCATTTCAAATCTTTCTTTACTGGTTATTTGGTTTTGAAAGTTCTTTCTTCCCTCTTGACGTCCCTTTCATGATTGCTTCGCCCGTTTCGTCAGATTCATCCGTTTTTCTCTTTCCTGAAACCACCTCCCCTTCAGCGGCGCCTCCTCTTCCGAAAGCCAATTCCCCTCATCGGAAATGGAAGCGCACCGTTCCACATCTGCGGAACCCGAGTTTGCTGGAAAAACCGCGTAAACAGAACAAATTGTTTCTTTAAAGTTGCACCGATCCGGCACTGAATAAAGAAGGGACTTCCGTATTCCTCGTAATGACAGGTAAACCGACCCGTCCCGGCGAAGAGCGAAAGCAAAAAAGCCGTAGACAAGGCCTACGGCAATGGACCACCATTCATCAAACCGCATGCAACTTTCATCAGTTTCATCCCCCCGGTCCGTTTCGTGGCAAAGAACGTATACAACGTATCTATTTGCTTGTCTCGGCTTCCTTTTGCCCTCTTTCTTGAAAAAAAACTATTGTACCTTGGTACTATAAACGGCTTAAATTGTGATTTTCCGCGTCTTTCGCGGCTTCATGCAGAAAATAACGAGGCGGATTTTATGCTCTCCTATTCGCCGATTGTCAATCAAAATATGCTTGTTCCTCGTATTTTCAGTTGAAAAAGTCATTGGTGATTTTATTCGCATTTTACACCATGTAAAAAAAACAAGGCAAACAAAATAATGGATGAACCCGTAAAAAAGTGGCTCAAAATGAAAATACCGGATTCCGGGCCGCCCTGCGCTTGCCGGGAATGGCAAGAGAGACGTTTTTCAACTTTTTGCGGGTTCATCCGGCAATCGAGACTTTTGAACAACAACGAAAAAAAGGGCCACCCCCTTGGGTGGCCCTTTTTTAATGACTGGAGGCGGCATCCGGATTCGAACCGGAGAATAACGGTTTTGCAGACCGCTGCCTTAGCCACTTGGCTATGCCGCCTTTTTTAAAAAATCAAATGGAGCGGGCGAACGGATTTGAACCGTCGACGTCTACCTTGGCAAGGTAGCACTCTACCGCTGAGTTACGCCCGCTCTCGATCTTGGGCTGAGTATAACAATCGGCCTGTTTTGTCAATAGGAAATTTCCTGGTCTTTTCACGCCACCCTTTCCTTGAGCCACCTAAGAGCGTTTTGGTAAGCTTCCCGGCCGGTTATAAAGAGGTCGTTATGTCCGGCGGAAGGAATGACGAGCAGCCTTTTTTCCTCCGCCGGGCATGATTCGTACAATTTCCTTGCCTCCGAGACATCAATGATCTCATCGTTTTCTCCGTGGACAATGAGGGACGGTTTGTGAAATCGCCTGATTTTATCGAGGTTCCGCAGGCCGTTTTCCTCAATGAAACCGATCGCCGCCGGATCCAGCCCCAGGTTTTCGAGCAGCGGCCCCGTAAAGGCAAAACCGCTGTCGATGACCATTCCTCCCAGCCGCCCTTCGTAACGGCCGGCAATTTCCAGGGCCGAAGCGGACCCCAGGGAGCGGCCCATCATCACCAGCGCTCCCTGCATCCCTTCGCGCTCGAGCCAATCCGTCACATGGCCGAAAATGACATGGCAATCCCTCATCATGGACGTCACGGACGGGAAACCCGTCGAAAAACCGTAACCCCGATAGTCGACGGGAATGAAATTGAATCCGGCGTTCAGAAAAAAGGGGGCGAAATCGTCGTAATCGGAAACGATCTCTCCGTTCCCGTGGAAGAAAAGGATGTTCGGTGCGTTCCGATCAAGGATATGGCATTTTCCCCCGACGATCACCCCTTCTTCCACGGGGACCAGGATCGTCCTGGCCCGGTCGGAAGAGGATGGAACCGGTTCTCCCCCCCTCGGGTAAAACAGATACCGGTTCACCGCCCGGGTATCCAGGGCCGGGTAGTCTGCTTCCGAGGAGGTTTTACCGCTTTTTCCTGATCGCACCGTTATAAAATTTGATGGAATAATCGGCCCCGGAGTAGAGCGTGAGGAACAGGGCGACATAGAGAACGACGATGCCGACGGCGTGGGCATCGAGGCCGAAAAGGGGGTAATGGATCATCAGGGCGGACACGGCGATGATCTGGCAGAGGGTCTTCTGTTTTCCCAGACCGCTGGCGTCGATGACCAACCCCTCCGAGGAGGCGATGCTGCGCATGCCGTCCACGACGAAATCCCGGATGATAATGATGGCGACCACCCATGCGGGGATGCGGCCGATCGGGATCATGAGGATCATGGCCGTGTTGACGATGATTTTATCGGCCACGGGATCGAGAAACTTGCCCATGGTGGTCACGATCTGGTATTTTCTCGCGATGTAGCCGTCCAACAGGTCCGTAACCGCCGCACAGATGAAAATCAGGGCGATGATGAAGCTCCACATCTCACCGGGTGCCGTGAGCAGAAAAAACAGAACCGGAATGACCCCGATCCGCAGAAGCGTGATCGCGTTCGGTAGGTTAAGCGTTTCGTTTTCGGGCGACACCAGCGGTACCCGGTCAAATGTTCTTTTAAGATAGTCAATCATCTCGGAAACCCGAATTTATTTCTGTGGCACCTTTTTCCAGTCTTCGAGGAAAAGGTTGATTCCCTTGTCCGTCAGGGGATGTTGTGCCAACTGGTTGATCACCTTGAAGGGGATGGTCGCGATGTCCGCTCCCATCATGGCCGCCGCCAGGACATGCCTGGGATGCCGTATGCTGGCGACGATGATTTCCGTCGAAAAATCGTAGTTGTCGAAAATCTGGATGATCTGTTCGCACAACTCCATCCCGTCGTGGGCCACGTCGTCCAGGCGCCCCACAAAGGGGCTCACATACGCCGCGCCGGCTTTCGCCGCCATCAACGCCTGCAGGGGTGAAAAAATCAGGGTCTGGTTGACGGGAATCCCCTCCTCGGAAAGAATCCTCGTCGCCTTCAGACCTTCCGTGGTCATGGGAATCTTGATGACCACCTGGTTTCCCAGTTTGGCCAGTTTTTTCGCTTCGGAAACCATTCCCTTGGCCTCCAGGCTGATGACCTCAAGGCTTACGGGCCCCTCCACAATCTTAAGTATTTCTTTAACAACTTCGTCGAACTTCCTGTTTTCCTTGGCAACCAGGGAAGGATTTGTGGTCACGCCGTCAACCATTCCCAGGCTGATGCCCTCTTTGATTTCCGTTATATTCGCCGTATCGATAAAAAATTTCATCTCTCCTCCTGTCCGGTTTCTCGACTGTATTGTTCAAAACATTTCCGGCTGCAGAAATAGACGGGTTTCCCGTCCCTCCCGGCCACTTGCTTATAGATATTGCTTATAGGGATGTAGGTGTGACACACCGGGTCCTCAACCAGATCCACACCCTTGACTTCCTTCCTGCGGAGCACCTTCGGCGCCGCCTGCCGCGGCGGACTCTTCAGAAACCGGAAAATCCGGTAGGCTAGGTATAAAACCACGGCGATAATGACAAGTTTGAACATAGTATCCTACACAACCTTCATTTATCCGTCTTCGTCCCGGCATTCTTATCACAGAGCGGCCGGATCGGCAAACCGTTCGACCACGCTTCTGTCGGAACAGCGATCGAGAAGCCCTTTCATGGAAACGCCGAATGCGGGGTGAATCACGTAAGAAGCGATATCGTTCATCGGAACGAGGACAAACCGGCGTTTGTGAATTTCGGGATGAGGAACGATCAACCGGTCCTCATCAAAGATGATATCCTGATTAAACAGCAGGATGTCAAGGTCAATGATTCTCGGCCCCTTTTCCACGGTCCTGACCCGCCCCATTGCCCGCTCCAGGTCCTGCAGAACGGCAAGGAGGCCGAGCGGGGAAAGGGCCGTTCTGATCTCGACAACGGCGTTGATAAACCAGTCCCCGCCGGGTGTGCCGACGGGTTCCGTCCGGTAAAAGGGCGAACATTGAACCACCCTGATCCCGTCAGTCCGGAGCAGCCGCCCGATCGCTTCGAGGCATTGCTCGTGGGGTGAATTCTGATTCGATCCCAGTCCGAGATGGGCGACTTTTCCCCACTGTTCCATGTTTCTTATCTGTCTCATCCTTCTCAGGATGACAATCGCTCCGGAAATTGCCTACGCTTGCGAAGCCTTCAGGCTCCAATCCGCGAGGCCCAGAACGTCCTGCATGTCGTAGAGGCCGTTTTCCTGGTCCACGATCCATTTTGCCGCCCTGATGGCTCCCCGGGCGAAATTATCCCGGCTGTGGGCGCGATGAATGATCTCGAGCCGCTCGCCGATGCCGCCGAACATGACCGTGTGTTCGCCCACGATATCCCCGGCCCGCACCGTCTGGATGCCGATTTCCTTCCGGGTCCGCTCGCCGATCAGTCCTTTCCGCGCATAGACCCCGGTTTCCTCCAGGTCCCTGCCGAGGCTGTCCGCAACGATCTGGGCCATTCTCATGGCGGTGCCGCTGGGGGCGTCCTTTTTCAGGCGGTGGTGCGCTTCGACGATTTCCACGTCGTATTCCTCTCCCAGGATATTTGCGACGGAGGCGATCACCTTGAACATGACGTTGACGCCGACGCTCATGTTGGGGGACAGGACGCATCTCGCACCCTGCGACAGCTCCCTGATCCGACCGATTTCGCCGGCGGAAAAGCCCGTGCTGCCGATGACGATCGCCTTGTTGCGGCCGGCCGCGATCTCGAAATTCCGGATCGACGCCTCGTGATTGGTAAAATCGATCACCACGTCCGCCTTATCGATGCATTTCAGAAGATCGCTTTCCACAACGACATATATTTTGCCGGTTCCGATATCCGCTCCCACTTCGGAACCGACCAGGGGGTGGCCCTTCTGCTCGACGGCGCCGATGACTTCGATTCCCTCCGTCTCGGCCACCAGGCTGAGAATCCGGCTCCCCATCCTGCCTCCCACACCCGTCACGACTGCCTTGACCATTGCCTGCTCCTTGAATCCTATGAAATGAGACCGTAGTCGATCATCGCTTTTTTCAACCTGTCATAACTGCCCTGCGTCAGTTTGCACAGGGGCAACCTCAACTCGTACTCGATCATGCCCATCATCGACAGGGCCGCCTTGACCGGAACGGGATTCGTCTCGACAAACAGGGAGTCGATCAGGGGAATCATCTTGTAATGCAGCCTTCTCGCCTTTTCGAGATCGCCGGCCTCGAAGGCGCTGACCATCTCCGCCATATCGGCCGGGGCGACATTGGATATCACGGAAATGATTCCCTTTCCCCCCAGGGCCAGCAGGGGAAGGGTAAAGGCGTCGTCACCGGAAAGGACATCGAAATCCGGATCGCACAGACCGATGATGTCGCTCATCTGCTTGATGGACCCGGCCGCCTCCTTCACGCCGACGATATTGGGAATCTTCGCCAGCCGGGCCAGGGTATCCGGATTCAGGTTCACACCCGTCCTTCCGGGAATATTGTAAACGACGATCGGGATCGGGACTTCCTCGGCAATGGCCTTGTAATGCTGATAAAGCCCTTCCTGGGTGGGCCGGTTGTAATAGGGGCACACGATGAGAGCCCCGTCCGCCCCCGCCTCGCAGGCATGCTTCGTCAGGCGAAGGGCTTCCGCCGTGCTGTTCGACCCGGTCCCCGCGATGACGGGGATCCTTTTCTTCACGGCATCGATGGTGATTTCAATGACCCGGTCGTGCTCTTCGTGAGTCAGCGTGGCGGACTCGCCTGTGGTACCGCAGGGCACGATGCCCGACGTGCCGTTTTCAATCTGAAATTCAATCAGTTTCCTCAACGCCTCTTCGTCGACCTGGCCGTTCTTGAAAGGCGTAATAATGGCAACTATTGCTCCCTTAAACATAAAGCCCCCTTATATATGGAATTCAGGTATCCGTTCGCCGCGCACCAGGTCCTCGTAGGTTTCCCGCTCCCTGATGACGTAGAACCGGTCGTCCCTGACGAGAACCTCCGCGACCCGCGGCCGCGAGTTATAGTTGGAAGACATGGAGAAGCCGTAAGCTCCCGCACTCATGACCGCAATGAGCTCTCCCTGGCCGACCCCGGGCAATTTTCTGTTTTTCGCCAGATAATCCCCCGATTCGCAGATGGGCCCGACGACATCGGCGACGATTTCGACCCTTTCCCTTTCCGCAACCGGCAAAATCCGGTGATAGGAATCGTACAGGCTCGGCCGGATCAAATCGTTCATCCCCGCGTCGACGATCACGAAATCCTTCTCGTCCGTATTTTTCCGGTAGAGCACTTTCGTGACCAGGGCACCGGCGTTTCCGACCAGCACGCGGCCCGGTTCGAAAATAAGCGTATAGGGCAGATCACGCGCAAACGCCATCAGGGCTGCCGCGTATTCCGCCGGCTCGGGCGGTGTTTCATCCTTGTAGGTGATGCCCAGTCCGCCGCCAAGGTCCAGGTAACGGATGACGAATCCTTCCTCTTCCAGCCGCCCCAGCAGCTTTTTCAGGCGCTTGAGGGCATCCACGAACGGCGATGTTTTGGTGACCTGCGAACCGATATGGCAGCTGACGCCGATCACATCGATGTTTTCAAGTGTACGGGCCCGGCGATACGCCTCCAGGGATTTTTCGATATCGATCCCGAACTTATTTTCCTTCAGCCCCGTCGAGATATGGGGATGCGTTTCCGCGTCGACATCGGGATTGATCCGCAGGGCCACCCCCGCCCGCTTTCCCGTTCTCTTCGCACAGGCGGCGATGGCATCGAGTTCCTGGCCGGATTCGACGTTGAACATCAGGATGCCCGCTTCCAGGGCGAATTCGATTTCCTCGGCCTTCTTGCCGACTCCCGAGTAAACGACCTTTTCAGGATCGACGCCGGCCTTGAGCGCACGGTACAGCTCGCCGCCCGACACGATGTCGACCCCGCCCCCCTCCTCGATAAAAAGACGGAGAATGGCGATGTTCGAATTCGACTTGACGGCAAAGCAGGTCAGGTGAGGAAGCCCTGAGAAAGCGCCGTCGAATACACGGAAATGACGCTTCAACGTTGCATGGCTGTACACGTAAAAAGGCGTACCGACGGCGGAGGCGATTTTTTCTAGGGGCACGTCTTCGCAGTAAAGCCGGCCGTTCCGATATCGGAAGTCATTCATGGGCAATTTTCCATCGTGTAGGTGAAGTGGATTTCGGCCTCTTCAGACGGTTCGCTGCACAAACCCTTTGCTCCGCAGACCACCATTACATACTTGTATACAAAATCCTTGCGCACCGTTTTATCGAAATAAACGTAGCTGCCGTCGTATTCGCGGATATAGGACAACTGTCCGCGTGACAATTCGGCAACCAGTTTCCGCGTAGCCGGGCAATCCCTGCAATCCCCTTCCGCGATGTTGAAATCCGAGCGGTAGATTTTCACCGCCTCCGGCACGGACTTCTCTTTCCCGAAATTCCACATCAGGATCACGCCGCATTCGGATTGATCCAGGGAAAGCATAGGGGGCGCTTTCGTCGCCTTCACCGCCTTCTTCGTCACTTTCCCGGCCGGTGCCGCCGCCGGCTTCGTCGCTTTCTCGGTCGTTGCCGCCTCCGTTTGTGTTGCTTTCCCGGCCGGTGCCGCCGCCGGCTGCGTTGCTTTCTCGACCGTTGACACCGCCGTCTGCGTCGGCCGCGGATCTCCGGTTTTGCCGCAACCGGACAAGCAAGTCAAGAAAAGAAACAGGAAAACCAGTCCAGCCAGGATCCGGGTTGTCTTCTTCATGTGCCCTCGATGTCTGAAAGTCTTTTCGCGACATTCGCAGCCGCCGTGCCGCCGGCGCTTTTTCTCGCGTTGACGGAATGCTCGACGGTGATGACGTCGTAAATATCTTCACCGAAACCGGGATAAAAACTCCGGTACTCCTCCAGGGTCAGGTCAAAAAGAGTCTTCCCGTTTTTGATGCAGTAAGAAACCAGGCCCCCAACGATACCGTGGGCTTCGCGGAAGGGAACGCCCAGGCCCACCAGGTACTCGGCCACATCCGTTGCCGTTGAAAACCCCGAAGCCGCCTCCTTTTTCATCCGTTCCCGGTAAAAGGTGACGCTTTTCAGCATGTCGGCCAGTACGTAAAGGGACGCCTTGGTCGTGTCGATCGCATCGAACAGGGGCTCCTTGTCCTCCTGGAGATCGCGGTTATAGGTCATGGGCAGTCCTTTGAGAAGGGTCAGGATCGCCATCAGGTCGCCGTAGACCCGTCCCGTCTTTCCCCGGATGAGTTCCGCCACGTCGGGGTTTTTCTTCTGGGGCATGATGCTGCTGCCCGTGGTGAAGGCATCGGATATTTCCAGGTACTTGAATTCGTCCGTCGACCACAGGATCATGTCCTCGCAAAGGCGGCTCATGTGCATCATGACGAGGGACAGATCGAAAATGACCTCGGCGATGTAGTCCCGGTCGGAAACCGTGTCCATGCTGTTTTCGGTGACGGACGGGAAACGCAGGAGTTTCGCGACAAAGGCGCGGTCGATCGGAACGGACGTGCCCGCCAGGGCCGCCGCCCCCAGGGGCATCCGGTTCACACGGCGGAGGCAATCCCTGAGCCTTTCGGCGTCCCGGTCGAACATCTCCCAGTAGGCCAGGAAATAATGACCGAGGAGAACGGGCTGGGCCTTCTGCAGGTGCGTGTAGCCGGGAACGATGGTGTCCTTCTCCGCCCCGGCCAGGGCGGCCAGGCTGGACTTGAGGGCTCCCAGGGCTTCGGCCGCCGCCTTGATCTCCTCCCTCACGTACATCCGGACATCCAGGGCCACCTGGTCGTTCCGGCTTCTTCCCGTATGGAGCTTTCCGCCGACATCGCCCGTCTTCCGAATGAGGGCCTTTTCGATGGCCATATGGATGTCCTCGTCCTCTGGGGAGAAGGAAAAGCGGCCCTCTTCGATGTCCCTCCGAACGTCTTTCAAACCGCGAACGATGATCCTGCCCTCCTGCGGCGTCAGGATCCCCTGGAAAACCAGCATTTTCGCATGGGCAATGCTCCCCTCGATGTCATAACGGTACAGGCGCCGGTCGTAATGCAGGGAAGCGGTAAACAGTTCGACCTGCTTGTCCGTCGCTTCCTTGAACCGCCCACCCCATGGTTTGTCTTTTGCGCTCATGATCTGCCGCCCGAATAGATTAGGTTACATGCACTTCAAACCAAGACACCATCGTTTTCGCTCATCCGGTCGGTCATCCGTCCGGGCGTCGGCGAAGAGTCTCGCTTTTCAACTTTCAACCCCGGGATTCTCCGTCGCTGCGCTCTTCAGATCGACACCGAGCCGAACGCATGCCGTTTTTGGGGGGGATTCGCCGTTCCTGATAAAATCGAAGAAAGCGAGGTTCCCCTCCCCGCGTTACACGAGGAAGGGGATTCTCGAGTTTTTACGAAGCCGTCATTTCGACCCTACTTCATTTTCTCCTTCTTCATGGCCTGGATCCGGAGACGGAGTGCGTTGAGGCGGATGAAACCCGTCGCGTCCATGTGATTGTAGACCTGATCCTGGTCGAAGGTGGCGAAGTCTTCCCGGTACAGGGAGAAGGGCGATTTCCGGCCGACGACGATGCAGTTGCCTTTATAAAGTTTCACGCGCGTCGTGCCGGTGACGTTCTCCTGGGTCGCATCGATGTAGGTCTGGAGTGTCTCCATCTCCGGGGCATACCAGAAGCCGTTATAGACCAGCTGGGCATATTTCGGAATCAGGGAGTCCCGCATCAGCATGACTTCCCGATCCATCACCAGCGATTCAAGCGCCCGGTGAGCCGCCCACAGGACCGTCCCGCCGGGAGTCTCGTAGACGCCCCTCGACTTCATGCCGACAAACCGGTTTTCCACCATGTCGACCCGCCCGACACCGTTTTCACCGGCCAGCTTGTTGAGCCGCTCCATCAGGTTCGCCGGGCTCAACCGCTCGCCATCGACGGCGACGGGATTTCCCTTCTCGAATTCGATTTCCACGTAGGTCGGCTTATCCGGCGCGGCTTCGGGAGAAACGGTCAGGATGAAAATGTTCTCCGGCGGCTCCGCCCAGGGATCTTCCAGAATACCGCCCTCATGGGAGATGTGGAGGGAATTCCGGTCTTCGCTGTAGGGTTTCTCCTTGGACATGGGAAGGGGAATATTGTGCTTTTCCGCATAGTTGAACATGGATTCCCGGGAATCGAAGATCCAGTTGGGGTCTTTCCACGCGGAAATGATGCGGATATGAGGATTCAGGGCCATGTAGGTCAGCTCGAACCGCACCTGGTCGTTGCCCTTCCCCGTCGCGCCATGACAGACCGCATCGGCTCCTTCGAGAGCCGCGATTTCCACCTGCCGTTTGGCGATCAGCGGCCTTGCCAGGGACGTCCCCAGCAGGTAAACTCCTTCGTAGATGGCGTTGGCGCGGAGCGCCGGGAAAATGAAGTCCCGCGCGAACTCCTCACGCAGGTCGTCGATATAGATCTTGGAAGCACCGGTTTTGATCGCCTTCTCCTTCAAACCGTCCAATTCTTCCTTCTGTCCCACGTCGGCGGCGTAACAGATCACTTCGCACCCGTAGGTATCCAGGAGCCACTGCACGATCACCGATGTATCCAATCCTCCCGAATAGGCTAGGACGACTTTTTTCACTTCACCCTTCATTGCTCATTTCCTCCTGACATAAGTATTTCCAAGATGGCCTTCTGCACGTGCAGCCGATTTTCCGCCTGGTCGAAAACGATCGACCGGGGGCCGTCTATGACATCCGCCGAAACTTCTTCGCCGCGATGCGCGGGCAGGCAATGCATGACGACCGCATCCTTGCCGGCGTGCTCAACCAGTTGTTTATTGACCTGATAACCCTTAAAATGCCGCACCCGCTTCTCTTGCTCGTTTTCCTGCCCCATGCTGGCCCAGACGTCCGTGTAGATCACGTCCGCCCCCCGTACCGCATCGGCGGGATCGCGGAAAAGCTGAACGCTCGCCTTTGCCCCGGTTTGCGCCCTGCCGAATATCTCCGGATCGGGATCGTACCCCTCCGGACAGGCCAGGGTCAAGTGGAACGGCAATTTGACGGCCGCATTGATCCATGAATTCGCAATGTTGTTGCCGTCTCCCACGTAGGCGACCTTCATTCCCTCGTAGGCGCCCCTTTTCTCGATAATGGTGAAAATATCCGTGAGTATTTGACATGGATGCAGGAGATCTGTCAAACCATTTATCACGGGAATGGAGGCGTAGTGAGCAAATTCTTCAACCATATCCTGGCTGAAGGTCCGGATCATGATCCCGTCGAGATAACGCGACATGACCCTGGCCGTGTCGGCAACCGTTTCCCCCCGTCCGATCTGGGTATCCCGTCCGCTCAGGAACATCGCCATTCCGCCCAGTTGATACATGCCGACTTCGAAGGAAAGCCGGGTTCGCGTCGAGGCCTTGTCGAAAATCATACCCAATACTTTCCCGGACAGCGTCGGGGGATGAAAGCCCTTCCGGTGCATGTCCTTCAAAACCGCGGCCCGTTCGAATATCCGATCGAAATCGTTTTTCTCCAGTTCGTACTCCGACAGCAGGTCTTTTTTCATACGGCCTCCAGAACCTTATCCAGGGTGGTAATGAGTCGATCCACATGGTGCTCTTCGACGATCAGGGGGGGGAGGAAACGCAGCACGTGGGTTCCCGCTGAGCCGATCAGGACGCCGGCGTCGATGCAGCGATTGACCGTCTCGGCGACCTCCCTGTCCATTTCGACGCCGACGATCAATCCCCGGCCGCGGACTTCCAGCATACAGCTGTGGCGCGACTTGAGTTCCTCCAGCCTTTTTTTCAGGTACAGACCGACCCGGGCGCCATGCTCGATCACGCCCTCCTGCGTCAGAACTTCAAAGGCGGCTTTCCCAGCCGCCATGGCCAGAGGATTTCCTCCGAAGGTCGAAGCGTGGTTTCCCGGGGCGAAGGCCGAGGCCACCCTGTCCGTCGCCAGCATGGCGCCGACGGGGAATCCGTTCCCCAGCGCCTTGGCCAGGGACATGATATCGGGGGAAACCCCTTCATGCTCGTAAGCGAACAGCTTTCCCGTCCGTCCCATGCCGACCTGCACTTCATCCAGAATCATCAGGAGATTCCGCTCGTCGCAGATCTTCCTGACCCCCTTCAGATAACGTTCGTCCGGAACCCGGACGCCTCCCTCGGCCTGAATGGGCTCCAGCATGACCGCGCAGGTCCTTTCGCTTACCGCCTGTTCGATGGCTTCCAGATCGTTGTAAGGAACGTAGACGAATCCGTCGGGAAGAGGCTCGAATCCCTTCCGGAATTTTTCCTGGCCCGTGGCGGTGATCGTCGCCAGGGTCCGGCCATGAAAGGAATTCTCCATGGTGATGATTTCGTATTTTCCGCCCAGGATGTCGCAGCCGTATTTTCTCGCCAGCTTGATGGCCCCTTCGTTGGCCTCCGCACCGCTGTTACAGAAAAAGACCTTGTCGGCAAACGAATTCTCGACAAGCAGCCGGGCCAGTTCTATCTGCGGGGGAATATGGTACAGGTTGGACACGTGGGTCAGTTTCGCAGCCTGCTTTTGTATCGCCTCGACCACTTTCGGATGACTGTGCCCCAGGCTGCAGACGGCAATTCCCCCGATGAAATCGAGGTATTCCCTCCCTTCGCAATCCCAGACGGCCATACCGGCCCCCTCCGTCAATACGAGAGGGAACCGTTTGTACGTCCCCATCACGTATCGCTCTCCCTCGGCAATCCATTCCGCCGATGACTGAACCCCTGTATCCATCGCCACTCTCCCCAAATTCGCCCCCGGTCTCTCGACCGTTATTCTTCGACAATCTCCGTCCCGATGCCGCGATCGGTGAACATTTCCAGCAGAACCGCATGTTTCAGGCGCCCGTCGACAATATGGGCCTTGCCGACGCCGCCCTTCAACGCCTTCAGACAGCACTTCACCTTGGGAAACATGCCCCCCTTGATGATGCCGCTATCGATCAGGTTCAGGACGCGCTCCCGGTTCATCGTATTGATCAGTTCGGCATCGGCATCCAGCACTCCCGAGACATCGGTCAGCAGAACGAGTTTTTCCGCTTTCAGCGCGGACGCGACCGCCCCCGCCACGAGGTCGGCGTTGATGTTGTAGGTCTCTCCGGCCGCCCCGACCCCCGTCGGCGCGATAACCGGAATAAACCCGTCACGCGCCAGGGAATGAATCAGTTCGGCGTTGATCGAGGTCACCTTCCCCACCAGCCCGATGTCGATAATCTCGGGGGGCGTATCCTTGGCCTTTTCGGCGCTCAGGTAATACTTTTCCGCCTGGATCAGGTTCCCGTCCTTTCCGCTCAGGCCGACGGCCTTGCCGCCGTGACGGTTCATCATGCCGACGATTTCCTTGTTCACGGACCCCACGAGAACCATTTCCACAATGCTCATCGTTTCCTCGTCCGTCACCCGCATCCCCTGGATAAACTGGGAGTCCTTCCCGACCTTTTTCAGGAAACTCCCGATCTGGGGGCCGCCGCCGTGGACAACCACGGGATGGATTCCGATATATTTCATCAAAACCAGGTCCCGGGCGAAGCTGTCTTTCAGAACATCGTCGACCATGGCGTGCCCGCCGTATTTGACGACGATGGTTTTATTATAAAAACGCCGGATATAAGGCAGGGCTTCCAGCAGAATGTCGGCCCGCTCCATCGAGATTTCAACGTTCGTCATCTTTTCCCTTCTCTTCCCTTCCTTGATTTTTCACTCGCCATCATGGAGCCGGCCGAAGGTTCTCGGCCCTTCAATATTGACGGCCCCGTAAATGTCCGTTGTTCCCCCCTTCCCGGCGGCTGTGTCGTAACCGGAGTCCGGGGTATTTCGACCGCTAACAGACAGAAACCGGGCATAACGCCACGGCCTCTTTGTTCAGGATGACCCGGAACCGATTCCCCATGCGGCACCGCCTTGCTGCCGACCTTAAAGGATGTACCGGCTCAAGTCCTCGTCCTCGATGATGTCGTTCAGTTTCTCACCGACGTAATTTTCATCGATCACGATCTTCTTTTCTTCCATGTCCGGCGCGTCGAACGAGATGTCCTCCAAGAGGTTCTCCATGATCGTGTAAAGCCTTCTCGCACCGATGTTCTCCGTCCGTTCGTTCACGAGGGACGCGTACTCCGCGATTTCGGCGATCGCATCTTCCGTAAATGAAAGTTCGATCCCTTCCGTCGCCAGCATTTCGATATACTGTTTTACCAGGGCATTGCTCGGTTCCGTCAGGATCCGGATAAACTCCTCCTTACCCAGGGAATTCAGCTCGACTCGAATAGGAAAGCGGCCTTGAAGCTCCGGGATAAGATCCGAAGGTTTGGATCCGCTGAATGCGCCGGCCGCGATGAAGAGGATATGATCCGTCATGACCATTCCGTATTTCGTATTGACGTTCGAGCCTTCGACGATGGGCAGGAGATCCCGCTGAACCCCCTCGCGGGAAACGTCGGGTCCCTGTCCGCCGTCGGCGCCGACGATCTTGTCGATTTCATCGAGAAAGATGATCCCGGACTGTTCCACCCGGTCAAGGGCGATCCGGGTCACCTTCTCCATATCGACAAGACGCTGGGCCTCCTCTTCTTCGAGAATGTCCATTGCCTCGGGAACCTTCATCCGGACCTTCTTCTTTTTCTGCGGAAAGAGATTCCCGAACATCTCCTTGATATTCAGGCCCATATCCTCGACGCCGGAAGACGAGAAGATCTCGATCATCGGCCCCTGCCTCACCTCGGAGGTTTCGATGTCCACCATGCGGTTATCGAGGCGCCCCTCCCGCAGCAGCTTTCTCAGTTTTTCCCGGATGGTGTCCGAAACGGGGACGGACTCCACCGTCGTGTACTGCTGGGACTCCTGAATATCCACAATTCTGTCTTCCGGGCCTTCCGGCTGCCGCAAGGGAAGAAGAATATCCAGGATTCTCTCCTCCGCGATCTCGGCGGCTTTCGCCCGCACCTTTTCCTGTTCTTCCAGGCGAACCGTGTTGACGGTCAACTCCACGAGGTCCCGGATCATCGACTCGACATCGCGTCCGACATACCCCACTTCGGTGAATTTCGACGCCTCGACCTTGAGAAAGGGCGAATTATCGAGTTTCGCCAGGCGCCTGGCAATCTCCGTCTTTCCGACTCCCGTCGGGCCGATCATGATGATATTTTTAGGGGAAATTTCTTCCGCCAGTTCTTCCCGGACATTCTGCCGGCGCCAGCGGTTCCGCAGGGCGATGGCAACGGCCCTTTTCGCTTCGTTCTGCCCGATGATATGCTGATCCAACCTCTCCACGATCATCCGTGGAGTCAATTCATCCGATGACATGTTTTTCTAACCTTTTGATCCTTTCGTCTTTCCTTTGGCACTCTTCTGGTTCTGAGGCGCTTCCTCAGGCAGGTCGAGCTCCTCTATCGTAATCCGGTCGTTGGTGTAAATACAGATTTCCGAGGCGATCTCCATCGCCGCCAGGGCGATTTCAGAGGCCGACAGCTCCGAGTGGCGCACCAGTGCCCTTGCCGCCGCCAGGGCGTAGGGACCGCCGGAACCGATGGCCATCACCTCGTCGTCCGATTCGATCACATCGCCGTTCCCGGAAATGATGAGAAAATGATCGCGGCTCACGGCGATCATCAGGGCTTCCAGGTGCCGGAGGACCCGGTCGGTCCGCCAGTCCTTCGTCAGCTCGACGGAAGCCCGCAGGAGATTCCCGTTGTACTGTTCCAGTTTCTGATCGAAGCGGTCGAACAACGTGAAGGCATCCGCCGTCGCTCCGGCGAACCCGACGATCACTTGGTCGTTGTACAGGCGCCGCACCTTTCTCGCCCCGTGCTTCAGGACCGTCACGTCGAACGTCACCTGACCGTCGCCCGCCACCGTCACCTTTCCCTGCCTGCGCACGGCCAGGATGGTGGTTCCTTTAATATGCATCATCTTCACTCCCTGCCGCGGTAAGCCGCGGCCGATTCCTTATTTTTTCCCTTTCCCTGCCGAGCGGGGATGGGCCTTATCGTATGTTTCCATCAGTTTCGCAATGCTCACGGACGTATATTTCTGCGTCGTGGAAAGGCTTTCATGCCCCAGCATCTCCTGGATCGCCCTGAGGTCCGCCCCCCCGTCCAGAAGGTGGGTTGCGAAGGTATGGCGAAACACGTGGGGACTGATTTTGCGGTTCACCCCCCCGGCGGCCGTCATGTGATCCACGATCCTCGATATCGTTCTCGGATTGAGCCGTTCACCCTTCCGGTTTGTAAAAAAAGGCTCCTCTCCCTCATAACCGCCGGATGGGACGGCCCCGATCCGCCCTTCATCCACGTACTCTCTCATGCTCTTCAACGCCTGTTCGCCGACGGGAACGATCCGCTCCTTCTTGCCCTTCCCCCGGACCTTGATCAGGGCCCGGTTGAAATCGACATCCGCCTTGTTGAGACCGATCAGTTCGCTCCGGCGGATCCCGGAAGAGTAAAGCAGCTCCAGCATCGCCTTGTTTCGAAGCCCCATTTTCTCCGTTCTGCAGGACTTGTCCAGGATGGCGAAAACCTCGTCCACCGTCAGAAACGTCGGCACATATTTTTCTTTCTTGGGTGTCTGGATGAATTCAGCCGGATTCCGCTCCAGACGGCCCTTTTTGACCAGGTATTTAAAGAAAGACTTCAGGGCGGCCACCTTTCTGCCGATCGACGTCTTCCTCAGCTTATCCCGATGCAGCAGGCCGAGATATTTTCGAATCCCGACGGGATCGACGTCGAGAAGCCCACCCTCTTCGCTTTCCTTGACGGACCAGCGATTTTCCTCCAGAAAGGCCTGAAATTGTAAAAGATCCGAACGGTAACTCTGTTTCGTGTGCCTGGAATACCCCTTTTCCAGCTCGATATATTGAAGGAATTCGTCTATTTCCCGTTTCATCATCACGGCCGGCCGAGATTTGAACTAAACATCCCTTAAATAAGCGATCCGTCCCCTTCAAAAACAGAAACCGCGAAAAGCATCGCCCCTGTCTGCCTTCGCGGACTCCGCTGAACGCCTGGCGTTCAGAATTACATTTTATACTTCCCGAAATTTTCGATCGGTAAATTCTCTAGGAATTCTTTCAGCTTGTCGTCCGTCAACTTATCTTTTTCCATGAGGTTGACTTCAAAATCGACGCTCCTGGATTTCTCGATCACCTTCTCTTCGACGAAAATCGGCGAACCGACCCGCAAGGCCAGGGCGATCGCGTCACTCGGCCGGGCGTCGACGACATAATCCTGACCGTCCCGTTCGAGAAAAATACTCGCGAAAAAAGTGTTGTTCCGGAGATCCTGGATTTCGACCCGAACCAGTGTCACCTGCAGCGTCCCCAGAATGTCCTTCAAAAGATCGTGCGTCATGGGCCTGGAAAACTTGACCTTTTCCAGTTCCGTCGCAATCGCGCTGGCCTCGAAGAGGCCGATCCAGATCGGAATCGCCTTTTTTTCCGGAACATCCTTCAGAATGACAATCGGCGTCCCGGTGATGGGATCGATGGTCAGGCCCGAAACCTTCATTTCTATAAACATGTTCGCCCCTCCCCTCCTTCGAACCGTTCTCCATGGAGAGAATGAAGATAAGCATCGGTTATCGTAACGGCAACGGTTTCCCCGATCCAGGAAGATTCTCCCCGGAAGTTGACGATCCGGTTCGTCGTCGTACGGCCCGACACCTCCGACCGCGAATTCCGGCTGTAGCCGTCCACCAGGACCCAAACGTCCTGCCCTACCCAGTTCTTGTTTTTCTCCAGGGTATGTTCATCCTGGAGGGCCTGTAAAAATCTGAGTCTTTCCCTCTTATGACAATCCCGCACCTTGTCCCGGTAGGCCAAGGCGGCCGTTCCCTCCCGCTCCGAATATTGAAAAGAAAAAAGCCCGTCGAATTTCACTTCTCTCATCAGATGGAGAGTCTCTTCGAAGTCCGCGTCCGTCTCCCCCGGGAAACCGACAATCACGTCGGAGGTGATGCTGATGCCCGGACAGGTCGATCTCAATTTTTCCACTTTTTTCAAATAATCCGCCTTCGTATAGCGGCGGTTCATTCTTCTTAAGATTGAATCCGATCCCGACTGCACCGGGAGATGAATGTGCCCGCAAAGCTTTTCAACCGAAACGAAACATTCTATCAGTTCATCCGACAGATCCTTGGGATGGGACGTCGTAAAGCGGATCCTCTCGATCCCGTCGATCCGGTTTATTTCTCGCAACAATTTCGGGAAGTTGCTTCCGTCCCCCAGGGTCGAGCCGTAAGAATTGACGTTCTGGCCCAAAAGCGTCACTTCCCGGATCCCGTGTTCCGCAAGAACCCGGATCTCTTCGACGATCGCTTCCGGCTTCCGGCTTTCCTCCCGTCCGCGAACATAGGGAACGACGCAGAAAGAACAGAAATTATTGCATCCCTGCATGATCGTCACGAAGGCGCTGATCGCCCCTTTGGGAGGCACGGCGTGGAAACCGATTGACGGGACCGATTCCCGGAAAGCCGTTTCTACGACAGGGGAACGCGCCGTTTTCACCCGTTCGAGGAGATCGGGAATCAGATGATTATTGTGGGTGCCAAAGATCAGGTCGACAAAGGGAACCCTTTGCAGCATTTTCTTGCCGAACTGTTGCGCGAGACATCCGCCGACGCCGATGATCAGGCCGGGTTTGTCTTTTTTCAACAGGGAAAAACGCCCCAGCTGGCTGTATACCTTCTGGGCTGCCTTTTCCCGGATACTGCAGGTATTGACAAGGATCACGTCGGCACGGGAGGCACGGTCCGTTTCTTCATAACCGCAAGGCTTCAGAAGGGCCGCGATCTGTTCCGAATCGTGGACGTTCATCTGACAGCCGAATGTCTGAATGTATAGTTTCTTCGTCGCCAACAGCCGAATTATCCTGAAAACTTGCTCCTTGGCTGTCCATTAATATGTCCCCCGGAGATAGTCAACTAGTTTTTGCGGCGGGATCATTCCCCGCCCGATATATTTCCCCGCATTCTCCTTGGAATAGACGCCGTCAACAGGAGATCGCCCGGTTCATCGCAATTCTTGACAAGGGGGGCTTTTTCGCTTAGAAGCCGATTGACTGGATGGGGTCCGTGATTATATTTGTTTTGTTATCCGAATAAATTTGAGGTTTTTCGTATGCCTATTTATGAATTCAAGTGCAGGAAATGTCGCCATACGTTCGAGTATCTGTGTCTGTCCCAGCGGGATGCGGAGGAGTTGACGTGCCCGAAGTGCAAATCCGGGAAGATCGAAAAATTGATGTCCGTCTTCGGCGGGAAATTCGGCAATACAGCGGGCAGCAGTTGCGGCTCCTGCAGCGCCGCGTCCTGCCCTCCTTCCTGAGGTCATTGATCCCGTGTGACAGGTCGTCACCGCGAATTTCCATTGCCAAAACAGGAACAATCCATTATAAGAAATGTCATTTTAATGTCCCCTTGAAAGGAGTTTTTGGGTATGAATATTCTCATTTTTGGTCCCAACGGCAGCGGCAAAGGAACACAGGGAGCGGTAGTCCAGAAGAAGTTCGGTGTTCCCCACATTGAAACGGGCGTCATCTTCCGGGAAAACATCTCAAAAGGCACCGATCTGGGCAAGAAGGCAAAGGCCTTCATCGATCAGGGCGAACTGGTTCCCGACGAGATCACCATCCCCATGATCCTGAACCGCCTGAAGGAAGCCGACTGCGCCAAGGGCTGGCTCCTCGACGGATTCCCCCGCAACCTGGCCCAGGCGGAAGCGCTCTGGAGCGCCCTGTCCGCCGAAAATATCGGTCTCGACTATGTGATTGAAATCGTTCTGGATCGGGAAACTTCCAAAAAACGCATCATGGGGCGCCGTCTCTGCGCAACGGACAACAATCATCCCAATAATATCTTCATCGACGCGATCAAGCCGGCGGAGAAAGACGGCAAATTCGTCTGCCGTGTCTGCGGCGACGAGAGACTGAGCACCCGCGCCGACGATCAGGACGAGGCGGCCATCGACAAGCGGCACGGCATCTACTACGACACGAAAACGGGAACCCTGGCGGCGGTCAATTTCTTCAAGGAAAGAGTCAAGGTTCTGGACGTGGACGGTCTTCCGGGAGTGAAGGAAGTTTCCGAAGACCTCCTGAAAAAACTGGGATAATCATTTTCCCCGAGTTAAAACACGCGAAGCCCTCTTATGTCACCGGAGGGCTTTGTATTCCCCGACGCGTTTTCAAGGAAGCAAATCTTTTGTCGATGGCCCCGTAAAGAGCCGGGAAATGAGTATGTATTGTTTATGAAAAGTATTCGTAATTTCAGTATTATTGCCCACATTGACCACGGCAAGTCGACCCTGGCGGACCGGCTGATCCAGTATACCGGCGTGGTCGACGCCCGCAATTTTCAGGACCAGATTCTCGACAACATGGATATCGAGCGCGAACGGGGCATCACGATCAAAAGCCAGGCCGTCGCCCTGCCCTACCGGAGCAAAAGCGGCGCCGAGTACACTTTGAATCTCCTGGACACCCCCGGCCACGTCGATTTTTCCTATGAAGTATCCCGCTCCCTCGCTTCCTGCGAAGGGGTGCTGCTCCTGATCGACGCCGCCCAGGGCGTTCAGGCCCAGACGATCGCGAACCTCTACCTGGCCATGGAAAACAATCTCGAAATCATCCCGGTCATCAACAAGATCGATCTCCCTTCGGCCGATGTGGAAAGGGTGATCGAGCAAATCGACTCCGAGCTTGGCCTGGATGCGGATCTGCACCTGAAGTGTTCGGCCAAGGACGGCATCGGCATTGAAGAAATCCTTGAAGCCGTCGTGGAACGCATCCCCCCCCCGAAGGGAGACGCGGACGCCCCCCTGGCCGCCCTGATCTTCGATGCGCAATACGATTCTTTCCGGGGCACGGTGATCCACTGCCGGATTTTCGACGGCACCGTCAAACCCGGCGACACCATTTTATTCCTGCATAACAAGGCGACTTACCGCGTGGAGGAGGTCGGTCATTTTCTGATCAACCGGCAGAAAACGGACCGGCTCACGGCCGGCGAAGTGGGCTACATCATCGCCGGTGTCAAAACCGTTTCCGATGTCCATACGGGAGACACGATCACCCACGAAAACCGCCCCTGCGAAAAACCGCTGCCGGGATTCAAGGAAGTGAAACCGGTGGTCTTCGCCTCGATCTACCCGATCGCCTCCGACGACTACGAAGACCTGGCGGCGGCCCTGGACAAGTACAAGCTGAACGACGCCTCGTTCATTTACCAGAAGGACTCCTCCGTCGCCCTGGGGCAGGGTTTCCGCTGTGGCTTTCTCGGTCTTCTGCACCTCGATGTCGTCCAGGAGCGGCTGGAGAGGGAATACGATCTTTCCATCATCCTGTCGGTTCCCAGTGTCCGGTACCGCTTCACCCTGAAGGACGGAACCGTGCTTTACGTGGACAATCCGACCGAATACCCCGATCCCCTTTCGATCGCCATGGGCGAGGAACCCTACATCCGGGCCGTCATGATGCTCCCCGAACGCTACGTCGGCACGGTCATGAAGCTGTGCATGGAAAAACGGGGCGTCAATTCGACCCTGAATTACACCAGCCCCGGCCGGGCCGAGCTCGTTTACGAAATGCCCCTGGCGGAGGTGATCTATGATTTCTACGACCGTTTCAAATCGGTGACCCAGGGTTACGGCTCCTTCGATTACGATCTGACCGATTACCGGGAAAGCAGCCTCGTCCTTCTGGATATCCTCGTCAACGGGGAAAAGGTCGACGCCCTCTCCCAGATCGTCCATCGCGACCGGGCACGGGCGCGGGGCGTTCTCGCCTGCGACCGCCTGAAAGAGGAAATCCCCCGGCAGATGTTCAAAATCGCCATTCAGGGGGCGATCGGCGGAGAGGTGATCTCGCGCTCGACGATCAGCCCCTTCCGAAAGGACGTAACCGCCAAGTGCTATGGCGGCGATATCTCCCGGAAAAGAAAACTCCTGGAGAAACAGAGAAAAGGGAAGAAACGCATGAAGATGATCGGGCAGGTCAGCATCCCCCAGAGCGCCTTCCTGGCGGTTCTGAAAACGGACGGCGACTGATTCAAGTCATCGTTGTGGCAACCAGACACCGTTAAACCAAGCGACCCCCTTTCCATGGACCGTACGGAAGAAAACCGCTTACCCGGCCTTTACATCCATATCCCCTTCTGCAAAACGAAGTGTCCTTACTGTAATTTCTACTCGACGACGGCTCTCGGTTGCATCGATGCCTTTCTCAAGGCCCTGGCCGGGGAAATGGCCCTGTACCCGGAGCGCTTTCCTCACTTCGACACCCTCTACATCGGCGGCGGCACACCATCGGTCCTCGATCGCAGGGAATTGGAAACCCTTTTCAAAAGTCTCCGCCACACGTTTTCGTTCGCCCCACGGGCCGAGATCACGGTCGAAGTCAATCCGGCCGATTTCGATGCGGACCGGTTCGCCTTTCTCCGGGATCTTGGCGTGAACCGCCTGAATATCGGCGTCCAGTCCTTCGACGACGGCGTCCTCGCCTTTCTCGGAAGGCGGCACAACGCCCGTGAAGCGAAAGAGGCCGTGGCGTGGGCCTGCCGGTCCGGATTCGATCATCTCGGCCTGGACCTGATCTACGGCGTTCCGGGACAGAGCCTGGAAGGCTGGCTGGAGGGACCGGGGTACGCGGCAACCTTTCCGGTCGATCATCTTTCGTGTTACCAGCTTACCCCGGAACGCGGAACTCCCCTCGGAGCCCGCTGTCAAAACGGCGAATTCGATCTCCCGGACGAACAATCCCAGCTGGATTTTTTCCTCAGGACATCGGAATTCCTGGGCCGTTTTGGCTTTCTCCACTACGAGGTATCCAATTTCGCCAGGGGACCGGGGGCCATGGCCCGGCACAACCGGAAATACTGGGACCATGCGCCCTACCTGGGTCTGGGACCGGCGGCCCATTCCTTCGACGGCAAAAGGCGCTGGTGGAACCGGAAATCCCTTGCCCGGTACCTGGAAGATCTGGACAAAGGCCTTGCCCCCGTTGAAGAGGATGAATGCCTGACCCCGGATCAACTCAGGCTGGAAACCCTGTTTCTTGGATTCCGGACACGCAGGGGAATCGATATCGCCCGTTTCGATCGGGATTTCGGCTCCGACATCCTGTCGGAAAAGGCCGAAATCCTGGCGCGGTACACGCAGGAGGGGCTGATTGTCATCGAAAACGGTTTCATCGCGCCGACTTTGGCGGGAATGGCCGTTGCCGACCAGCTCGCCCTGATTTGAGAGAAGGAGTTTTTTTACACATTCGCCGTGTTTGACCTCAGGAAGTCATGAATCACCCGGGCCTGCCTTGACCCGATGCCCTCTACCCCGGCGATGGCATCCACCGTCGCGGATTTGATCCCTCCGAGGTCGCCGAAGGCTCTCAGCAGGGCCATCTTCCGTTTCGCACCGATACCGGGTATGTCGTCCAGGATGGAATGAAAATCTTCCTTCCCTTTTGTCCTGCGGAAAAACGTGACGGCAAACCGGTGGGCCTCGTCCCGGATGTGCTGCATGATGCCCAGGGCGCGGGGCTTTCTGGTCAGGTAAACCGGGTCCTTTCTGCCGGGCAGGTAGAACCGGTCTTCTTCCTTGGAAACTCCCCCGGGGTTGAATTCATTCCGCTCCTTGGCGATCCCGACGACATCCTGCTCCCGGACACCCAAGTCCCTGAGGACGGACAGGGCCACTCCCAGTTGGCCCCTTCCCCCATCGACGACCAGAAGATCGGGAGGCGGTTCGCCTTTCGTGTAACGCCTCTTGAGAACCTCGTACATCATGGCGTAGTCGTCAATCCCTTCCACCGTGCGTATCTTGAAATGCCGGTATCCTTTCTTCCAGGGTTTGCCGTCGAGAAACGTCACCATCGAGGCGACGGGATGACGGCCGCTCATGTGGGAGATATCGAAACATTCCATCCGGGCGGGCATTTTCGCCAGGTGGAACTCCTCCTTCAGAACCGCCAGGTTTTCGGACAGATCCTGTTTCGCGTTCAGGTCCGCTCTCAAAGCCTGGGCCGCATTTTTGACGGCCATGGTCAGCAATTCGAAACGGCTGCCGCGCCGGGGGGCATAAATCCTGACGCGTCCTCCCCTTTTTTCACGCAGCCATTCCTCGATTGCGAGACGGTCCTCCAGGTTCATCGGCAAGAGGATCCAGGGCGGCGCAGACGGCTTCCCGTCGTAGTATTGCCTGATCAGCGAAGAAAGCATCTCTTCCGCGGGGACGGGAACGGCATCCAGGGAAAAGGACCTCTTTCCCAGGAGTTTTCCCCCACGGACATGGAGAATGCAGACCTGCGTGCGCCCCCCTTCTTCGTACAGACCCCAGACATCCTGATCCTTGGACACGCGGGAGGCGACCACTTGCTTCTCGATCGTTTCCTGCACGGCGGCCATCCGGTCCCGTAATGCGGCGGCCTCTTCGAAATTCAACGCATCCGCCGCCTGGTCCATCTTCTCTTTCAGACGGCGGATCAGCTTCTTCTCCCGCCCTTCGAGAAAACCGATGCTCTCCATCACCAGTTTCCGGTAGGACTCGCCGTCGATCATCCCCAGGCAGGGAGCGCAGCATCGTTTTATCTGGTATTCGACGCAGGGCCGTTTCCTGTTTTTCAGTTCGTTGTCGCTGCAGGTCCGGAGCGGGAAGATGGATTGCAGGAACGTCAGGGTTTCCTTGGCCGCGGCGCTGGACGGATAGGGCCCGAAATAATAGGCGCCGTCCTTTTGCGGTCTTCTGACCAGCTGATACCGGGGGAAAACGGCTTTCCCGTCGATACGGACATGAAAATAGGCCTTGTCGTCCCGGAAATCGACGTTGTACTTCGGTCGGTATTTCTTGATCAGGTGATTTTCCAGGATGAGGGATTCTTTTTCCGTTTCCGTCAGGATGAAATCGACGTCATGGATCCGGGATACCAGGAAAGGGATCATGCAGCGGGAATCCGTTCCGCTGAAATAGGCGTTGATCCGGCTTCTCAGATCCTTCGACTTCCCGACATACAGGACCCCGCCCTCTTTGTCTTTCATGAGGTAAACTCCCGGCGTCCTCGGGGCGTTTTGGATCTTGTTGAAAAGTCCTTCGTTCATCGTCCGTTTCTTTGAATTACAACCGTTACGGATATTTTATGACACCGGCCGTGACGGATGTCAACACGATCGTCGCCGGATGCGGCTCAAGCCGGGCGCTTCCTGTCCCGTCCGAATTTCCTTTTGCCTTTTATCTTCCGTTGTGAGATGCATGAACATACTGAAATTCAACCCTGCACCGGAGGTGACGAAGATGAACATGGTCGATATCATCAAGAAACGAAGAAGCATCCGCGATTACGAATCCAGGGAGATTCCCGACGAATCGTTGAAGGCCATCCTCGAAGCGGTCGGGAATTCCCAGTCCTGGGCCAACAGCCAGTGCTGGGAGATCATCGTCCTGACCGATCCGGGCGTCAAAAAAGCCGTCCAGGAAGCCGTCCCGCCGGGGAATCCCTCCTTCAACGCCATCGTGAAGGCCCCCGTTGTCCTGGCCGTGTGCGCAAAGCTGGAATTGTCCGGCTATTACGGAGGCGTTCCCCCGACCAAGTTCGGCGACTGGTTCATGTTCGACCTGGGGATCATCACGGAAAACATCTGCCTGACAGCTCATGATCTCGGCCTGGGAACCGTCGTCGTCGGCCTGTTCGACCAGGCCAGGGCGGGCGCTATCCTGTCGGTCCCGGCGGGGTATGAACTGGTTTCCCTGATCCCGGTCGGCTACCCGATTCCCAACGCGCCGGTCAGAAACGCCCCGCGGCGCGACGTGAAGGAATTTACCCATTACAACGGCTTCTAGCCCAGGCGCCACCCCCCCCCGATCGCGCACCTCGGCCCGGGATCGACAGCCTTTCCCGTCATCCCGGGCTTCCTTTTTCCATGATTTTCTCGATTTCCTCCTCCGCCCAGCAACGGAAAGAGAGATCCGAGAAAAAGCCGCAGTGCCCACCGTAACGTTCGATGTTCAAAGTCAGATGGGGACATCCTTCCAATCGAGCGAAGTCATTCTTCTCGATCAGCGGATCGTCCGAGGCGGCAATGACCGTCACGGGAAGGGAAAGATTTTCAAACCAGCCCCTGTTCAGTGTGTAGCGTCCGAAATAGTCCCGGGTGTCTTCGAACTCCGTATAATCCGCCACCATGACGTCCGTCATGGCCATGCACGATTTCAGGTCAAGAAGGCGGGCAAAATCATATTTATCGGGAAACAGCCGCTCCTTGCGCCTCAGGGAGCGTTTCCATTTATGCAGGAAGTAATTCCGATAGAGGGCATAGTTCCGGTCAAGGGCTTCGGTCGATTTGTAAGGATCGAGAACCGGGCTGACGGCGAACGCCTCCGTCAGGAAGGGATCGGCCCGGTCATGCATGCAGGCGATACGCAGGGCGAAATTCCCTCCCAGGGAATAGCCGACCAGATAACAGGGCAGCTGCGGAGCAAGACCGGCGATGTGACGAACCGCCGTAAAAACTTCCTCAAGTCTTGCACCGTGAAAAAGTCCTTCGTTCAGGTGATGGCTCGGCCCATGATCCCGGAGATTCAGGCGAAAGACATCGAACCCCCGCTTGAGGAAATAATGGGCTGCGGAAACGATATAGGCCGACGACGAACTTCCTTCCCAACCATGGATGAGGGTGATCAATCCCCTTGCCGGCTGCGTTTCCTGTTTTGTGAGGTAACCCAGAAGCCGCACCCCCTTCCCCCCGTCAACGATGACCTCCCGGGAGACATCGTGGATGGAATTCTTTCTGATGTTCCTGATCCTCAGGGAGGACAGAATAGTCTGCACATGGGGATTCCGGACCCATGGCTTCGGGTTGTACTTCAACATCCATCCACCTGCCCGGGACAATGAGCGCCCCCTTTTTTCTTAATCGGAACGGATCCCGCTCCTGCTTCCAGGGAGAAATATAGCACGAGGGTATCAAAAAAAGGGCCACAAGGCCCTTTTTTTGATTTTGCACTCCATGGGGAATATTCAGCAGGCAAGCCCTGCTTTCCTGATTATTTCACCGGCGAAATCGGCGGCGTCCTGGAGATCCGCCGGAGTCGGATGCTCATGAGCACCGTGTGCTTCATCGATCCATGCCTCGTGCGCCGGTTGCTTTGCCAGGGCGTCAATGATTTCCGGTCTCACCTTGCCACGGCAGCAGAATGTCCCGATTACCGTCGCCCGCGTTGCCATGCCAAGGGCGTCCTCGATGGCCTGCTTGGGAAATTGTCCTCCTCTCAGAGAACCATGGGTGGAAAAGAACGCCGTCCTCTGGTCTTTGGACAACTGCTTGATGAAGGCTCCTGCTTTCAGGGGCACACTGTGGGCCTGAACGGGAAATCCGCAAAATATCAAATCATATTCCCGGACCTCTTCGATTTCGTCCATGTTTTTGATTTCCTTTTCACAGGGGATGGCATCGTAGATAGCTTGGGCAACTTTTTCCGTGTTTCCGGTCTGAGAATAGTAAGCAACTAAAACTTTTTTCATCGTTACCTCCTCCATGAGAATAATTTTAGTAAATTTAGTTTCTTTTCAGAATATTTTCAAGAACGAAGTACAAAAAGTTGTCCAAGATTGCAGAAATCGGGGCCGGGTCTCAATGATCCCGCCGGCGTGCCGGCTGACATTCTCTCACGAACCCGAACTCACATCCAGGGCGGCTTCATGATGTCCGTATTTTCAAAATAGGCGTCATCCAGTTCCCGGCGGGCGACACCCGTGTCCATCGCCGCTTTCGCCACCGCATGCGTAACGGCATAATGCACTCTGCTGTCCAACGTCGTCGGCAATATTTCACCCTCCGTCGCCGACTGCGCGATGGCCTGGGCCGCTGCTACGTACATGGGAAAATTGATCGTTTGCGCCTGGGAATCGAGGGTCCCGCGCCACAATCCGGGACAGCACAAAAGATTGTTGATCGCCTTGCTGTTGATTGCCAGGCACGAACCTGCCGCCATCGCCGCTTCCGGGTCGATCTCCGGCTCAGGCTGTGACAGAGCGAAAATGACCTGGCCCGGACGCACCATTTCGGGAGAAATGACCTGGCCTTTGGAAGTTGTCGCGATGACGATGTCGGCTTTACTCATGATCTCCTCAAGAGATGTGATCATTCCGCCATCCGCTTCATGTCTTCTGGCGCTTATCTCGGACCGGGTCGTTCCCCAAACCGGATTCCCGGTGTAGGCATGGATGAACCTGGCAATGCCCAGGCCCGTCACGCCCAGGCCAATAACCCCTACTTTTGCCGAATGAACATCGAAATGGCAGAACCTGGCTGCGTTGATCAGGGCGGCGATCACCACGGTGGCGTTACCTTGCTGATCGTCATGGATGACGGGTATCCGAAGTTCTTCTTCCAATACATCCATGATATCGAAACAATATGCGGAAGAGATATTGGAAAGATGAATTCCGCTGTAACCGGAAGCGACCCGCCTTATTCCCTCGACGAAAGTTTTTATATCGAAGGCATCCAGCAAGACGGGATATCCGTTTACGCCGCTGAGTTTATTCAGCAGGGCCGCCTTCGCTTCGATGACCGGCATGGCGACAATCGGCTCCCGGCTCTTGAAATCAAAAACAGACGAACCGTTCGTCACCACGGCGATATTGTAGGGTACGCTTGTGTAGGTATTCTTCCAGTGGTCGTTTTCCTGAAGGAGGGTACAGACTTCTCTCGAACCGGGGAAGTAGAGCTTCCGGATGTCTTCCAGGGAATCGATTCTTTTGGTAGGAACGACACCGATCAGACCATTTTTATGCAATTCCAGAACGGCATCCCGAATTTCGACGATTTTGATTTCCGGTATCTTGATTAACTCACGCAGAACGCGGGAAAGATGGGGTTTCCCTTCGATAAAGACATCCAAATCACGGATGACGTAACGGTTCCCCAGATGAACGGTGCTGATATTACCGATAATGGTCCCCGTATTCCCGATCGCAGTGGTTATTTTCCCCAGAATTCCGGGGGCATTGACATTTTTGAAGCGAATCGTTCGAACCAGCGGGAAATTGCTCATCCTGCACCTCCCTTACGCTTTTGACGAATTTTCTTTCAGGCTGCAAATGACAAAATGATAACAAAACCGCTTGTCCATTTAACAGAACCGGCTACGCACGAGGACCCGGATGCCCTCGGAACGAAAGACTTTTAGGCACAAAATAACACAATTGCATTCAATACCTGCAATGAAATCTTTCATCCGTTCCAACATTTTACCGGGACTTAATCCTTGCCGTCAGAAGCCGCTTCTTTCATTGCCCCGGCAGGCAAACGCAAACAATGTCATGCCGGATTGGAAGGCTGCGCTGTTCGGAATGACATTTTCCTCATTGGGGCACAACCCGTTGATCCGCTATCCATTTGACAAGCCCATGGAACGGGCTTAGTTTATGTAATTGTGACGGAGACGAGATATGGCTGCCAGGTTTGCCATTACGAATGCAAATAAGGTTGAAATCCTCAACGGCAAACATGGCTTTCTGTGTGGTCATCTGGGTGACGGGATCTATGTTGAAAATGCGATCGGCTGATCAAGCGACGTCGCCGCCGGTCAGAGAAAGGTCAAGTCCCGGCCAAGTCCATGCCAAGTAAGAATCCGGATGAACTGACATTCTGGGGGAATCTGCAGCGCAGGATCCTGGGAAGCCCCCGCAACATCAACGAACCGTCGATTTTTCGCAAGATCTCGCTCATTCCGGTTCTTGCCTGGATCGGCCTGGGCGCAGACGGTCTCTCCTCCTCATCCTATGGACCCGAGGAGGCCTTCCGGGCATTAGGTCCTCATACCTACCTGGCCGTATTTCTAGCCCTGGCCACGGCCCTGACCGTCATCATCATCTCCTATGCGTACTCCCGCATCATCGAGCATTTTCCTCACGGAGGCGGCGGTTATGTGGTCTCGACACACACCATCGGCAAATCCGCAGGCCTCGTTTCCGGCTCCGCCCTCCTGGTGGACTATGTTCTGACGATTACGGTTTCCCTCGCTTCCTGCGGTGACGCCCTGTTCAGTTATCTTCCAAGCCATCTGCTGAAGTATAAAGTCCTGTTCGTATCGGTGCTCATCTGCCTGCTGGTCCTGCTCAATCTGCGCGGCGTAAAGGAGTCCGTAAAGATCCTGGCGCCTATTTTCATCGTCTTCGTTGTGACCCACGTTCTTTTGATCGGTTACGGCCTGACCACGCACGCCGCACAAATCGGTCCCATGACGGCAAGATTTCAGGCCGACATGGGACAGGACATGGCCGTAATCGGGTTCGCCGGTATTCTGGCGATCTTTCTCCGGGCCTTTTCCATGGGGGGCGGCACCTATACCGGCATAGAGGCGGTCTCCAACGCCATGCACATCATGCGGGAACCGAAAGTGCAGACGGGCAAGCGCACCATGGTTTACCTGGCGGCTTCCCTGTCGGTCACAGCAGGCGGACTGCTTCTATGCTATGCCCTCTTCGATATAAGACCCGAACACGGGAGAACCATCAATGCCGTTCTGGCCGATCTCGCCTTCAACAACTGGCCGCTGGGCGGTTGGATCGCATTCATCACCATCCTGTCCGAAGGAGCCCTGCTGATGGTCGGCGCCCAATCGGGATTTGCCGGCGGCCCCAGTGTCATGGCCAACATGGCCATCGATTCCTGGCTTCCCCGGCGGTTTGCAGCCCTGTCGGAACGGCTGACCATGCAAAACGGCGTCCTTCTGATGGGGGGCGCCTCCCTCGCCCTGCTGTTTTACACGGGCGGTTCCGTTTCCGCACTCGTCGTCATGTATTCCATCAACGTTTTCCTGACTTTTTCCCTGTCCCAGCTGGGCATGGTTTCTTTCTATCTCCGAAGAAGGGATCAGCACCTGAAGTGGAAAAGGCATATCCTCATCCATGTCGCCGGCCTTTTTCTTTGCGTGACCATTCTGATCGTCACCGTCTTTGAGAAATTTATGGAAGGGGGCTGGGTCACTTTGCTGATCACAGCCGGTGTCATCACCATGTGCTGCCTGATTCACAGTCACTATGAAAAAGTGCGAGGGGGAGTCAAAATGCTGGAAGAGCTTCTCTCGCGGATACCCAAGGGCGATCGTTTCAACGACGTTCCTCCGGACCGGAAAGACATGACGGCCATCCTGCTGGTCAGCGGTTACAGCGGCTTTGGCCTGCACGCGTGGCTGACCATCATTCGTGAATTCCCGGAAATGTACAGGAATTTCGTTTTCGTTTCCGTCGCGGAGATCGACTCCGGATCATTCAAGGGTATCGCCGAAGTGGAAGCCCTGCGAAAAAATATCAGGGAATCGCTGGAAAAGTACGTCCACCTGGCCAGGTCATTTGGTTTCCCCGCCGAATACCGGATGGATCTCGGCACCGACGTGGTGGATACCGCCGTCTCGTTATGCACGGAACTGGCAGCACAATTCCCCCGATCAACGATTTTTACCGGGAAGCTCATATTCCGACACGAATATCCCTTCCAGAAGATTCTGCACAACGAAACGGCCTTCGCCATCCAGCGGCGGCTCCAATGGGAAGGAATAACAACGGTAATCCTGCCCATCCGGGTCGATCTGGCCGCGAAAAAGACAGGCGTGTTAAAACCCCTGACATGAACATCTTCGGCATTGAAATCACGTGGTCCGGAATATCCGGTCTAATCCTGAACCTGGAACTCGCGTCCAAAGCGGCTTCGTGAGGACTGTATTCTCAAACCGGCCCTCATCCTGTTCCCGGCGGGAAACCACCATGTCATCGCCGCTTTCATCCCTTTTAAAACGGATTGCCAAGGACGAAATTTCGTTTTATCATTTCATCGTTCTGTACTTGTAAGCAATTTCGTCCGTTCCATTACATGAACCCGGTTCATCGTCATGGTGAAATCGAAATTTCTTCAATATTTAAGCCCGTTACTGGGTCTTATTCTATTTTCCCTGGCCCTCTGGGTTCTTCACGGAGAACTCGCAAACTACCCTCTTCAGGATATTCTTCAGCACGCCGGAACCCTTCCCCTGTCCCGTATCTACGGAGCGCTCTCCCTTACGATACTCAGTTATCTGATTATGACCGGCTACGATACATTGGCCTTGAAATACATCAAACATCCTCTGCCCTACCGGAAAACCGCCTTTGCGTCCTTTATCGGTTACGCCTTCAGTAACAATATCGGTCTTTCCATGCTGGCCGGTGGTTCCGTTCGATTCCGTCTTTACTCGTCCTGGGGCCTCTCCGTTTACGAAATCACCAAGGTGGTCCTGTTTTGCACGGCAACCCTCTGGCTTGGTTTTCTCTCCCTTGCGGGAATCGTCTTTCTTCTTGAACCGATCGCCATTCCCGCAGCCCTTCATCTGCCCTTCAAATCGCTGAAGCTTCTGGGGTTCATGGCATTGCTGCCCGCCGCTTTATTTGCCTTATTGAATCTCTTCCGTAGAAATACGATAACAATCGGAAAGTACACCATCCAAATCCCCAACTTCAAATTCTTTGGCGGCCAGATGGCGTTCGCCCTGCTGGATTGGCTCGTTGCCGGATACATTCTCTATATCCTCTTACCGGACAGTCCCCATCTATCCCCCTTGTACCTTCTCGGCGTATTTCTTCTGGGTCAGCTTGCCGGTCTGGCAAGCCAGATCCCCGGAGGATTGGGCGTCTTCGAAACGGTCGTTGTTCTCCTTCTGTCCCCCGTGATCCCTGCGTCCGCCGTCATCGGTTCTCTTCTGGTCTACCGGGGCATGTACTACATCCTGCCCCTCTTGGCCGGGGCACTTCTCCTGGGCACCCAGGAACTGCTCTCAAGAAAAGAAGCCCTCCGGAAACTGACCCGTTATGCCGCCCACGGCGCATCCGGCATCGTTCCCAATGTCCTGGCTTTAACGACTTTTCTGGGCGGGGCCGTTTTGCTTTTCTCCGGAGCCACGCCGGCGGAACATACCCGTTTTGCCTGGATCGAGGATGTTATGCCGCTACCCGTTCTCGAAACATCACACCTACTGGGAAGTCTTTCCGGAATCGGTCTGCTCGTTGTCGCCCGGGGATTGCAGCGCCGTATCGATGCGGCTTACTTTATTGCCGTATCCTTGCTGGGCCTGGGTGTGGTCATGTCCCTGTTGAAGGGACTCGACTATGAAGAAGCTGCTGCTCTACTGATCATCCTTCTCGCCCTGCTCCCCTGCCGCCGTTTTTTCTACCGGCGGGCAAAGCTCTTCGAAACGAGCTTCACCCCGGCCTGGACCGTTGCGGTGGTTCTGGTCCTGATCTGTACCGCATGGCTTGTGTCGTTTTCCTACAAACACGTGGACTATTCTCATGACCTCTGGTGGACTTTCACCTTTAGCGGTCACGCGTCCCGGTCCCTCCGCGCCCTGGTCGGCGCTACGGGCGTTGCCCTTCTCATTTCCATATTGAGACTCCTCAGTCCGGCTTCCAGCCTGTCAACCAGACAGAAGCCCGAGGATGTAGAACGCATCAAGGCCATCGTCAATCAATCTGCAAACAGCTACGCCAACCTCGCCTTCCTGGAAGACAAGACCTTTCTCTTCAGCGAAAAAGGGAATGCCTTCGTCATGTACGGCATCTCCGGGCGCAGCTGGATTGTCATGGGAGACCCCATCGGACCGCTGGACGAGTGGAAAGAACTGGTCTGGCAATTTCGTGAGTTATGTGACCGCTACGATGCCTGGCCTGTCTTCTATGAAGTCGGCATCCAGAATCTCCCCCTTTACCTCGATTTGGGCCTTACCCTGGTCAAGATCGGCGAAGAGGGGCGGGTGGAACTAAAGAATTTCTCCCTCGAAGGGAGTTCTTATAAAGGATTGCGCCACACCCTCAACAAATTCGAAAAAGAGGGATATGTTTTTGAGATCGTCCCCGTGGAAGCTGTCCCGTCGCTGCTTCCTGAAATGAAAGACATCTCTGACGCCTGGCTGCGTGAAAAAAATACACGGGAAAAAGGATTCTCCCTGGGGTTGTTCAACGAATCCTATTTACGTCATTTCTGTGTCGCAACGGTGCGCAAGAACGAAAAGATGATCGCCTTCACCAACCTCTGGCAGGGTGCGGACAAGGAAGACCTCTCCCCGGACCTGATGCGTTTTCTGCCGGAAGCACCCAACGGGATCATGGACTACCTGTTCATTCAACTGATCATCTGGGGAAAGAAAGAAGGTTACCACTGGTTCAGTCTGGGCATGGCTCCTTTTTCGGGTCTGGAAGCCCATGCGCTTTCACCGCTGTGGAACCGCCTGGGCGCCTTCCTGTTCAGACACGGGGAACAATTTTATAATTTTCAGGGTCTGCGGCAGTATAAGCAGAAATTCGGCCCCGCATGGGAACCGAGATATCTCGTCTCCCCCGGAGGGCGGGCATTCCCCGTCATCATCACCAACATCGCGACCCTGATCTCGGGAGGGCTCAAGGGAGTCATATCAAAATGAAACATCGTATCCTGATCGTCATAGTCATCATCCTGTGCGCCGTGTCGGCACAGGCATCCGAAACGACGCTCGAATTCGGCCCATTCGGGAAAATAACCCTCTACCAGGCCACTCCCCGGCCATCGCGGGTCGTCCTCTTCGTCTCCGGGGACGGAGGCTGGAATCTGGGTGTCGTCGATATGGCCCGTGAACTAACTTCCCTTGATGCCATCGTGGTCGGCATCGATATCACGCGTTATCTGAAGTCGCTGAAGAGCGGCGGGGAAACCTGCTCTTATCCGGCGGCGGACTTCGAAGCCCTGAGTAAGTATGTTCAGAAAAAGCTGAATTTTTCACGTTACTCGTTACCCGTACTGGCAGGATACTCTTCGGGGGCGACGCTGGTTTACGCCGTTCTTGCCCAGGCTCCCCCGAATACATTCCAGGGCGCCATCAGTCTGGGATTCTGCCCGGATCTGCCCTTGACCAAACCTTTTTGCAAAGGTTACGGTCTGGGATGGCAAACCGGTCCCAGAGGCAAGGGAATCTCCTTTCTTCCCTTCAACCGCCGTCCGCTTCCCTGGATTGCTCTCCAGGGAACCATCGACCAGGTCTGCGAATCGCATGCCACCGAAGCCTACGTCAAGCAGGTAACCGGCGGGGAAATCGTGATGCTTCCCAACGTAGGCCACGGATTCTCCGTTCCGAAGAACTGGATGCCCCAGTTCAAGGCGTCATTTTTGAAGATATTATCCGGAAATCATAAGGATATCCGTGCAGCCTCATCCCCGCTGCTTGATTTGCCCCTCGTTGAGCTTGCACCGCAGAGGTCATCATCCGGTCCCCTGGCGGTGATCGTAAGCGGTGACGGCGGCTGGGCGGGAATAGACCGGGACATCGGCAGTGCGTTGTCCGGGCAGGGTCTGCCGGTCGTCGGGCTTAATTCATTGCAGTATTTCTGGACTCGCCGAACCCCCGAAGAAGCCTCCCGAGATCTTGCAAGAATCCTCACCCATTACCTGGCCTACTGGAAACGCGAACGGGTCATTCTGATCGGGTACTCCTTCGGAGCCGACGTGCTTCCCTTCATGGTCAACCGTCTGCCCGAACCATTGCGGGAAAGGGTTTCGCTGATCGTCTTCCTTGGTCTGGAAGAATGGATCGATTTCGAATTCCATCTGAGCGATTGGCTTGCCGGCAGCTCCGCCGGTAAAGGACTCCCGGTGTTACCGGAAGTCAGAAAACTCAGAGGCAGCAAGATCCTCTGTCTGTACGGCGAGGAAGAAAACGAATCCCCTTGCCGTCAATTGGACAGGAACCTCGCCCAATCATTCGTCCTGAGGGGCGGTCATCACTTCGGTGGCGACTACGAAGCCATTGCCCGCATTATTCTGAACGAGTGGGCGGTAACGGAGAAATAGCAACGGCTTCTGCAATACGATTTATATCGGGGAGCACTTGACTGCGTTGAAATGATGATCAAATTTTAATCAGTTTTAACAGCCGGAGGAATCGAAGCAAGGAGGCGACTCATGATAGGGAAAAGGAAAAAGCAAATCATCCTGGGAGGCTCACTGATTGCCGCCGGCTTGATCATCGGCCTGGTCATTTCATCCAATCTGGGCTTCTTCAATCGAGGGTATACGACGGAAACCCGTATATCCCAGGAAGCCGTTAATCTTCTGACCCGCATCAACGACGCGACAGCGGAAGTCGCGGCGGCGGTGAAACCGTCGGTGGTGAACATTTCATCCACCACCACCGTCCACATACGGGGCATGGAGCCGCCTTTCATGAACGACCCCTTTTTCCGTGAGTTTTTCGGGGACCGGTTCCGGTCATTCGGCCGTCCCAGGGATTACAAGCAGTCGGGAACGGGATCCGGCGTAATCGTCGACAGCGGGGGGTACATTCTCACGAACAATCATGTCGTTGCCGGAGCCGAGGAAATCAAGGTCATGCTGTCGGACAAAAGGATCTTCACGGGAAAAGTCATCGGCTCCGATTCCAAGACGGATCTGGCCGTCGTCAAGATCGATGCGGATCACCTGCCCGTATTGGCCCTCGGCGACTCGGATAAACTGAAGGTGGGAGAAAGGGTGATTGCCGTCGGAAATCCCTTCGGCCTGAACCAGACGGTCACCTCCGGGATCATCAGCGCCAAGGGACGCGCGGATGTCGGCATCGCCGAATACGAGGATTTCATCCAGACGGATACGCCGATCAATCCGGGAAACTCCGGCGGCGCCCTGGTTAACGTCAGGGGCGAACTGATCGGCATCAATACGGCCATCCTCAGTTCCTCCGGCGGAAGCCAGGGAGTCGGCCTGGCCATTCCCAGCAACATGGCCAAGGCGGTCATGGCACAGTTGATCAAAAAAGGGAAGGTCACGCGCGGCTGGATGGGGGTGGCGGTCCAGGGCCTTACCCCGGAGCTGGTGAAACAGCTTAAACTGAAGAATGACCAGGGTGCCCTGATCTCGGATGTCCTCGATGGAGGACCCGCGGCCAAAGCGGGCCTGAAGAGCGGCGATACGATCGTGAGGTTTGACGGCAGGGAGGTCACCGATATTTCCACATTGAAAAACATGGTAGCCGGCGCGACCCCGGGACGTCAGGTTGCGGTCGAATATATCCGAGGTGGATCCCGGGAATCGGCTGGGATCATCATTCAGGAATATCCGGAAGACATGAAAAAACTCTCCGGCTCGTTTGAAAATCAGCTTAAAGGGGTTTCGGTTCAGAACATCACCCCGGATGTCCGGGAAAACCTCAACCTGCCGGCAAGGGTAACCGGTGTGGTCGTAGCCGATATCGATGAGGACAGCCCCGCCTACGATCTCCTGGCCATCGGCGACATCATCATGGAGGTCAACCGGACAAGAGTCTCCGACGTCAGGGAATACGAAACGATCGTCGCCAGGCTTAAATCCGGCGAAAGCATTCTGTTGCTGATTTACAGAGACGGGACCAATCTTTTTGTCACGTTGTAGAGCATGATGTTAAACTGGAGTTGCGGGATTACGATGCAATCCAATGCCCATGATCGTTTCAGAGAGGTTTGAACATGACAAAACTCCGATTCCCTGAGCCGTTCAAACATGCGCACCCACCGATCCAAAATGTCAATGAGATTCTTGAAGCCCAGTTGACCTTCGGCCGGCGGGCGTCCGACTGGGTTGCATTGAATGTCGGCTCATGGACTTTCGTGATCGTCCAGTCACTGCTTCTGACCGTCTGGGTGATTCTCAACGTAACGGCCTATATCCGTCACTGGGATCCCTACCCTTTCATCCTGATGAACCTGGTCCTTTCCCTCCAGGCAGCGTATACCGCACCCATCATCATGATGAGCCAGAACAGGCAGTCTGCCCGGGACCGCATAGACGCCCACAACGACTACCTGATCAACCAGAAGGCGGAAGAGGAGGTGCGCGCCATCCTGGATCACCTTACGGCGCAAAACACGGCCATTATGGAAATTCACCAACAGCTGGAGGCATTGCGCAGAAAAGAATTTGAGTAAACGGAAAGCAGCTCGTACCCTGAACCGGATGATCAAGACAAGACTAAGAAATCGTACCCCAAGGGGCCTTCGTTTCGCCGCCATGTTCGAAGCCGCAAAAGGCATCCTTGTTCTGACCACCGGGTTCGGCTTGATGCTGCTTATCCATGAAGATCTTCACCGTGCCGCCGAGCAGATCCTGAAACACATTCACCTGAATCCGGCCAGCCACTATCCGCTGGTTTTCATCGACGCCGTCAACAGGTTGACCGATTGGCAACTCTGGGCATTGGCATTGTCGGCTCTGCTTTACTCGATCGTGCGCCTGATTGAAGCCTATGGCCTATGGAATGCGAGACAGTGGGCGGAATGGTTCGGATTCCTGACCGGCGGCATGTACATCCCGCTGGAACTATACGAAATCATGGAGAGTGTAACCTGGCCGAAAGTGACGGTCCTGACGATCAACACCTTGATCGTGGCGATTCTGGCTTTTGCCCTGATCCAGTCACGTAAGCCGGGCAATGCAAGTTAAGTAAATCGACCGCTTGTGCCGCGTTTTGCCCGTGGCGGGGACGGATCATCCTTCGGCTTGTGGACCTGGGTTCAAGCAGTGCATTCGTCACGATTTTGGGCTGTTTTTTAAAGACGAACCTGTGGTATTAAGACGCCGACTCAAACACGTTTCGTTTACAATTGACGAAACCGTAAAAAAGTCAAAAAATCCCTCCCCATTGACGGGGCATGATCAGGCTGGCGGCGATCCGTGATCGGATTGGGAGGGGAAAACCTGTTTTTTACGAGGCCGTTGCAGTTTTTTGACTGTGAAAAGAACAAATTTTCATTAATATAAGGAAAATGACTACAATGAAAAAGCTTTCGAGTAAATTCCTCGGCATAACGTTCGGCATCCTGTCCGTCTTCCTGTGCTTATTTTTGACGGGCTGCGGAGATAACGACATGGCCGGGAACATCACCGACGCGGTGAAGAAATCAGTCGAGTCCGAGGTCGCCCAAAAGGCTGACGAGATCAAGAAGCAAATCGATCAGCTCATAATACCCGGCTCAGGCAGCAGCGGGCAGGAAAACAAACAGTCTGCGACCAACGCGGACAAGGAAGAATCCGCGAAAGGTTCGGGAGAAAAGCCTGAAGAAGACGACGATTAGTTCTTGCGGGCCTCAAAATATCGTTCAAACTCCGATTACCTTATTTTGAGAAAAGCAGACGGCAAAGAGGCTCCTGAGAAATCGATTTTTTCATCAGACGCGAGGGTATAACGGGGAAATCCATGGACAGAAACGAACGCTTCGGAATGGCCGACCGGGTGATCACCATCGGCTTCTGGGTCAATGCCGTCCTGATGGTCATGAAGCTCCTGGCCGGGTACTTCGGCGATTCGGAAGCGGTCTTTGCCGACGGCATTGAAAGCGCGAGCGACTTCGTGGCCATCCTATCCACCATCGTCGCCCTGAAAATCGGGCGCATGCCTTTTGACGCAGATCATCCCTACGGCCACGGCAAGGCGGAAAGCATTTCCGCCATCTTGGTGTCAATCATCATCTTTGCAGCCGGCCTCGGCATTCTCTACCGGGCATCCTGTACCATAACGACCGGCAAGTACTTGGAACCACATCTGATTGCCGTCATGGCCGCGTTCGTTACCATCCTTATCAAGGAATCCCTGTACCAGATCACCCATCGCGTCTCGAAAAAACTGGAGAGCCCCGCGGTGGACGCAATCGCCAAGGATCACCGCAAAGACGCCCTGACCTCGATCGCCACCCTGATCGGCGTCGGCGGGGCCTATTTCGGGATTTCCTTCCTGGATCCGCTGGCAGCCGCACTGACGGCACTGTTCATTTTTCATATCGGCTGGGTTACCCTGCGCAGCGCGATTCGCGACTTGATGGACAGCCAGGTTCCCGGAGAAACGCTCTCCGCCATCACCTGCATCGCCGAGGAAGTTCCGGGGGTCGAGTGTGTCCATGAAATCCGCGGACGCCGTTCGGGCCAGTATATGATCATCGATCTGAAACTGGAAATGGACCCGGAAATGACGGTGAGGCAGTCACACGAAATTGCGACACAGGTAAAACGCCTGATTTTCATAAAGATTTCTAATGTCGGGGACGTGATGATTCACATCAACCCTTCACGGGAGATACATGAAGACCTGATCCGGCTTTGACGGGAAACGGGAAACGGCGGTTCCGGGAATACCCCACCCGGGAAAGGCCCCCCGGGAAACAAGGGGCGTTTGATCACAGGATCGTCTCCAGGTCCTTGAAAAAGGAATCGCGATCGACATAGAGAATGGTCTTCCAGCCCTTCTTCCGGGCTCGATCGAGATGCCCCGGATCATCGTCGACAAATAAAATCCTGTCGGGAGACTTCCCCAGGGTGCGGGCAATGTCATCAAACAGGGATATGTCCCGCTTTCCCTTCCCGATATGATAACTGTTGAAGACGTAATCGAACCACTTGAAGAAATCGTATCGCCGATTCAACCTGTCCAGCATGTCCGTCTGGTCGCTGAGAATACCGACCGTCATTTGTTTCGCCTTGAGTCTCTTCACGAGATCAATCATCCAGCTTCTGAGAAGGAAGCGGTCGAAAATTTCGTTTGTCAAGGTGGCATCCTCTTCCCTGATCCCCGTCTTTTCCCTCAAGGCATTCCAGAAGCTGCCTTCATCGGCCTTGCCAAGAAGATACCCCGTGGCATAAATCGCGTCCGTCGCCGCCTCGAGAAATCGCGCTTCGTCGAGTCCGTTTGCTTCGGCGACCGCCTTCAGGCCCGCCTTCCATCCCTCTTCGGCAATGACTCCGCCGAAGTCGAACAGGACCACTTCGATTTGTCCGTTTTCTCGCATCGAATCAGCCATTCATTTCACTTCCACGTGCGAATACGCCGTGCACATTCTCCCCGAACTGCAGAACCAGGGAACGGGATTCCTCATTTACCGTCCTTCTCTTGAAGACTTCCGCCAGAGACTCGTAATACCGGCGCTGCCGGTCAAATCGCCCAGCCGCCCCCCAATCCCCTCGAAGCGGCAAAAACCGATTTTTTACGAGGCAGGCATGCCTCAGGAATCACAGGTTGTATTGGCCCGAAGCCTCGGGTTGAAAAATGGTCTTCACGACTTTCAGCCGTCTCACACCTCCCGGCACCTGCCATTCAATCACATCCCCGACACGGTAACCGATAAGAGCCATTCCGATGGGAGCCATCACGGAAATTTTCTGCTGTTCCACATTCGCATCCTTGGGAAAAACCAGCGTGCAAACGATTTCCTCCTTCGTCTGGAGATCCTGGAGGTGGGCCGTCGAATTCATGGTCACGACATCGGAAGGAACATTCTTGGGATCAACGATTTTAGCCCTTTCCAGTTCTTTTTCCAGCACATCGACGGGAACTTTTTTCTGATGCTCCGAATTCCGATATGCATCGATCAAATCGGATAAACGGTCAAAATCAAATGTCGTGATGTAAATCGTTTTGCTCGCCATGATGGAATCTCCCTGCGATTATTGATGATCATAAATTCAATTTTTCAATTTACTATACCATACTCGTCAAATTTAATGAAAAAAATAACCCACATGAGGAATATTCCGGTAGTTTATCATCTTTTGCATCTCCCCTGAAGACTTCGCAATAACGCCTGTTGGGTCATTCGAGGGGCGACGGTGACGAAAATTTCCATGTTATATTCGATCCTTCTCGGCAGTTTTTCTTCGAGCGAAACGAAAAATTCAGGGTGACAAATCGAACATTTTCGACTTTCGACAGTTTCATCTTGGGTTGATTTTATATTTTATTCGATGGATAATGAATTCGATTAAAGCTATCGGAAAAGTGCCGCGGGGTCGGCTCAAACGGAAAGAGGTCGCCCCTGGCAAGTCAACCGGGAAAGGATTGGGAAATGTTTCAGAAAATCCTGTATCCGACGGACTTCTCGGATGGATCGAAGAAAGCCTTGAAATACCTGATCCAGTTGAAAGAAGCCGGGACCGAAGAAGTGGTGCTTTTCCATGTCATCGACACGCGCCTTCTTCACATCCCTGAAATATACAAGATTGTCGATTTATCTTTGCTGGGGGAAAAACAAGCCTCCGCGGCTCGAAAGAAAGCCGGAAGTTTCGCAAGGAAACTCAAAGCGGCGGGTATCAGAACAACCATCAGAATTGAAAAGGGAATCCCTTTTAAAGAGATCCTGCTTGCGGAAAAGGAAAATGACATTTCGATGATCGTCATGGGCTCCCATGGCACAAGCAATGTCAAGGAAATGCTGTTGGGATCCGTTGCGGAGAAAGTGGTCAGGAAAGCCGAAAAACCCGTTCTCGTCATCAGGCGTTAGCATCGACACATTTTGAACGCTCCATCCCGGCATTCGCTCAGGAAGGACAAAACCGCAAAAACTCGCACAACGCCAAAATGGACTTATCGCGAGGCCATCAAGAATGACGCCGAGGCCATTTTCAAAAGGAGGCATCCGGGTGATTCAGAAAAAAACTCTGGGGATGATTTGCCTGCTGATCGCCTCGTTTTCTTTCTGCCTGCCGCTGCAGGCCTTACCGGCAACAAAAGGAGGTTGGAAGATGAAGATCGAAAGCCCGCAAATCAACGATGGCGCCATGATCCCATCGAAGTACACCTGCGACGGAAAGGACATTTCACCACCCCTGGCATGGAAGGATGTCCCCGACGGCACGAAGAGTTTCGCATTGATCAGCGATGATCCCGATGCGCCCATGGGCACCTGGGTTCACTGGGTTATTTACAACATCCCTCCCGATGTCACCGAGCTGGAGGAAAACATCCCGCGCGAAAAAGAATTCAAAAACGGGATCGTGCAGGGCACGAACAGCTGGCCTAAAATCGGTTACGGCGGCCCCTGTCCGCCCAGCGGCACGCACCGTTATTATTTCAAACTGTATGCCCTGGACACGATGCTCTCTCTGAAACCGGGTGCCGACAAAGCTCAACTGTTCAAAGCGATGGCCGGGCATATTCTCGCGGAAGCCCAATTGATGGGAAAATACAAGCGGCAGCGATAACCGGGATCGATTTTATTGACCGGATAACCCGTTTCATGCAAGGCAGGCAGAATGCAGAATGAATCCAAACCCGAAAAGCGGTTCGACCGCCTACACCTGTTTCTGATCGTGATGATCGCCGTCATTCTCACGGCCATCGCAACCTTCTTCCTGGTCAGGACATACCTGTTCCCGGCTGCTTTCAAGCCGCTCGAACTGAACACCCGCGAGGAAAGAGTCCTCCAGGCCAAGCTCAACCGCCTGGACTTCACCGCCTGTCCTCCGCCGCCAAGCGCCGCCAGGCCGGGTAGCCCGCTCGAACCCGAGCCTTACAGCGAAAAAGACGCGGACCGGACGATTCGTTTTACGGAAAAGGAACTGAACGCGCTTTTGGCGAAGAATACGGATCTCGCCGACAAGGTCGCCATCGATCTGTCGGGCGATCTTCTAAGCGCCAAGATCCTGATTCCCCTTGACGAAGATTTCCCGGTCATGGGGGGCAAAAACCTGCGGGTCAAAGCCGGGCTGACATTCAGCTATCGGAACGGGCGACCGGTTGTCATCTTGCGGGGAATCAGCCTCATGGGGGTGCCCCTGCCCAACGCCTGGCTGGGCAATATAAAGAATGTCGATGTCGTCAAGGAATTCGGCGGGTCCGAGGGATTCTGGAAGGCCTTTGCCGACGGCATCGATAACGTCCGCATCGAAGAAGGCCTCCTGGCCGTAACCCTGAAAGAGTAGCCCCGGACACAACCGGGATGAACTTATCCACTCAAGAAACCGGAGCCTTGATCCATCATGCCGTTTTTGCTCGATCCCCTCACGGAAATACCATGAGGAAAATTATCAACCTTATCATCGTCCTGTCAATTCTGTTCCTGTCCGGCTGTACCGTAACGCCCGAAACGATCCGGGATATCCGGGAACTTCCGCAGGACCATGCCTCTTTTCTCGATCCCGGCCGTACATACCTGCCGGATGCGGAGCAACAAGAGCTGGACGCCCGGTACAACACCCGGTACTTCTCACCCTGGCATCGAGATAAACCGGTCCAGCCGCTTTCCCAGGTTGTCCGTCCGTTTCTCAGATTTGAAAAATACCCCGGTTACGGAGAAAACAGGCGAAAACGCGATGCCGCCTGGATCAAAAAACTGCTGGACTCCGCCGGGCTCGACGATTACCCCAATGCAGGCTTTGCCGCCATCACCACGGACAACACGGACCTGCGCGCCCTGCCGACGCACAAACCCGTTTTCAGCTATTCAAACGGGTATCCCTTTGACAGGTTGCAGGAATCCCTGATCGCGGCCAACACGCCTCTTTTCATTTCCCACATGACTGCGGACCGCAGCTGGTTCCTGGTGGAAACCCCCTATGCGCACGGCTGGATCAAAAGCCGTGATGTGGCCTTTACGGATCCGGATTTCACGAAAAAATGGGAAAACGGCCGCTACACCGTTGTCATCCGGGACAAGACCCCCTTCTACGATAATCGTAACCATTTTCTTTTCAGGGCGCCTCTGGGTTCCATTTTCCCCCTTCTGGAAGAAACGGGGTGCACCCTCCATGTCCTGGTCGCATCTCCGGACCTGAACAGACAGGCCGTCATCGGGACGGCCTCGCTTTCAAAAGAGTCGGCAGCCTTAAAACCCGTGAAGATGACGGGAACAAACCTGATCAGGACGGCCAATGAACTGATCAACGAAACCTACGGTTGGGGCGGCCTGTATGAGAACCGGGATTGCTCCGCCATGATCAAGGATTTTTTCGCTCCCTTCGGACTCTGGCTGTCACGCCACTCGTCGGACCAGGCGAAAAAAGACGGCGTCTTCATCAATCTCCGGGGGTTTTCCCCTGAGGAAAAGGAAAAAATGATCATACAGCAGGGCATCCCCTACCTGACCCTTCTATGGATAAAGGGACACATCATGCTTTACATCGGTGTTCACCGGGGACATCCCCTCGTGTTCCACAATTTCTGGGGAGCGAGAACAACGGGTTTCCTGGGCCGTTCGGAGCGCATCATCGTCGGCCACGCCGCTGTAACCACTCTACAGCCGGGCAGAGAACAGGGCAGCGTCATGCCCCCTGCCGGGGATTACCTTCATAAAATCGCCGGCATGACGCTGCTTGTGGACCCGGCGGAACTGCAGAAAGACAGGGAAGCCTCGGATAACGGCAAACGGGTGCGAATCAAAGCGCCGCTTCCCCACTCCCCGGATTGATTGCAGCCCCCTGTAATGTTACTATAGGGTTGAATATCCTGAAAGGATGCCTCTTGAATGCGATTCAAATACGGACTTGACGAGCGTCCCCCCTTCTTTGAAACGGTGCTTTACGGTCTTCAGTGGTTTGCCGTGGCCATTCCGATCATCATCGTGATCGGGAAAATCACGGGCGCGTTTCATTTTGCCATGATCGGCGATCAGATGGTCTACCTGCAGAAGCTGACGTTCGTCATGGCGGTCGCATTACTGGCGCAGCTTGCCTTGGGACACCGCATGCCGTTGATCGTCGGTCCATCCTCCATCCTGCTCGTCGGAATTATCGCCAGCGCC
>Ga0228535_1001136_pt1 | contig 48337 bp, 45 predicted proteins | sample SJ1metagenome_FD_168457 | JGI IMG/M metagenome (GOLD analysis project Ga0228535, IMG submission 168457) | Enriched culture of PCE-dechlorinating microbial communities from Ithaca, New York, USA - SJ1 | ecosystem: Engineered > Modeled > Simulated communities (microbial... > Unclassified | place... | reverse complement strand
CTGCTGCATGTGAGCGGGAGGGCCTGGAGGCCGGCGCCCGCGTGCACCTGCGCATCGACTGGCAGCGCCGCCTCTACCACATGCAGCAGCACACGGGGCAGCACCTGCTGTCGGCGGTGCTCGAGCAGGACTACGGCATCCATACGCTCTCGTTCCACCTCGGCGCGGAGTACTGCACCATCGATGTTTCGGCCAAAAATCCGGCGGATCTGCCGCTCGGGGAGATCGAGGCCAAGGTCGACAGGTGGATTGAGCGCGATGTCCCCGTGCGGGTCCACTATTGCCCTCCGGAGGACCTGTCCGCGTTCAGGCTGAGAAAGAGGCCCCCTGCGGACGAGGCAGTCATCAGGGTCGTCGAGATCGACGGATACGACTGGTCGCCCTGCGGAGGCACCCACGTTGACCGGACGGGCCAGCTCCGGGCGATCAAAGTACTTTCGCTTGAGCGGTACAAGGGCAATGTGCGCGTGTATTTTGCGTCGGGCGCGCATGCGCTCGAACTGCTGTTCAGGGCATACGACGAGGCGAGGCGGGCTGCGCTGCTCCTCGGTGCGGGGGTGGAGGATATGGCTGCGCGCCTGGAGGACAGCATGGAGAAGGCCTCGTCCTTCGAGAGAAAGGCAAAGCGGTGCGCACAGCAGCGCGCCGAGGTGGAGGCAAAACTGGCCATCGCTGAGGCAGGACCGGAGGCCGTGCTCGAATTCAGGCTCGAGGATGACGATGCGGAGAGGGGGACGGCGCTCGCCAGAGCCGCGGCCGCCCTCGGAAGGGCTGCCATCGCCCTCTCCCTGTCCGATTCGACTGTCGTGGCGCAGGTTGCCCAGAGCGCCGGCTTCCCGGCCCTGGCAGGGCTCCTGAAAGAGAAGATGGCTGCGCTTGGCGGCAAGGGAGGAGGAAGCCCGACCTTCTTCAGGGCGGCTTTCGCATCGCCTGACCAGGCGGCCCTCTTCGCGCGGTACGCGAAAGAGGCGCTGGCGGGAGGGCGACCCTAGAGAGCCAGGGGCCGCCTGTTGTCCGCGAGCCTCTGGCTCAGATAGTCCCTGTCGAGGTTGAGTTCGGAGATAAAAAACCGCATCTGCTCTTCGGACAGGAGGTTCTGCTCGGCGTAGAGATAGGCCAGCGCGCGCTCCGCGATGAGCGGCACCCTGAGCGCGTTCATCTGCACTTCGTGGTCCGGCCCTTCCTTACAGCGGCTCTCAATCGAGGCGTAGAGCCTTGACTCCCCGATATTCCCCTGCATGGCGTTCAGTTCGGCGAGCAGTGGGGCAATGTTGCCGCGGGCGGCCAGTTCCCCCATGGGCTTGAGCGTAAAGAAGGTGTATTCCTTGCCCGGCAGATAGTGGTGTTCGTCGCAGCGGGTGCAGTAGTTCGGCTCGCGCCCGTCGTGTTTTGTGCGGTCCCCGCCGATTATGATGAGGGGATCGAAGTACAGGGCGGGGCACTCCTGGCCGTCCACCAGGTAGTAGCGGTAGGTGTAGAGCGAATCTTTGAGGCACTCCTCGTGCTCGCAGTATGCCGTGAGCGGAATGATGTCGGTCGCCGTCTCCAGAAGCAGCCTCGAGGTCTGGTTGAAAATTTCCCTGCGGAAATTGAGCACGAGGGTGGGGTAGATGAAGCAGAGCCCCCGCGACTGGGCCTCGTCCTTCATGAGATAGGCGATGCGCTCGTCGAAAAAGGCGGCTTCGTCGATGATCCACGTGCCCACTCCCGGATTTTCGGCGATGAGCATCTCGAGGCTGAAGGAATCCTTTGCCGATCCGATCCTGTCCCCGCAGCGCTCGTAGCCTCCGCGGTATGCGAGGGCGTCGTCGGGATAATCCGGAAAGCGGCTCTTGTCGAGGGCGGAGCGCACGACGAAGACATCTCTGCGGTCGACATGGCCGGAGCTCGTGAGGCGCGCCGCGGCGCCCTTCTTCTTGAGGGCGATCCGGCTGTCGCGCCAGACGCGCGCCGCGAACTCGGTCTTGCCCGAGCCCATGGGCCCGATGACGAGGATGCGCTTGCCCGCTGAGACGAAATCGTGGTGGCGGCTCATCGAGTGAATGTTGAGCTGTGGAAAGCCCAGGCTTTTGAGAAATTCTCCTGTCTCATCGTTGTTCTGCATGGTGTTTCCTGCTGCTGCGACTTATTTTGAAGACGATGTCCCTGAAACGGAGGCCCGGGCGCCGCCGGCCAAGGCCGTGTCCGCCCGTACGACGTTCGGATTGACGCTCGGCGTACCGAAGCGCAGATATTTATAGGGATGCACGTCGAGGGCGTTCTGGTACCAGCCCAGAATGTAATCGGTGTCGATGATCGAAGCGGCAAAGTTGTGGTAGATGGGGAGGCATGCCGCGCCCTGCAGAAGTTCGGTCTCGGCCTTCGAGAGGAGGGACATGCGCGCATCATCGCTCGCACTGTAGGATTGATTCATGTAATCCATGTAGACGGGATCGTCATAGCCCGCGATGTTGAGCGGCGCACCGCTTGTCCACATCTGGAGGAAGGCCTCGGGGTCCGCAAAGTCGCCGATCCAGGTCTCGTGCGCAATGGTGAAGGATGCGGTCTCCGAGCGGTTCCCGATGGTCTGGTAGTACGAAGCAGCGGGCATCGGCTTCAGCGACACCTTCAGGCCGAGCGCCTTCTCCCATTCAGTCTTGAAGGTCGTCGCTATCGATTTGGGCCTCTCATAATCGGCAAACGCGATGACAATCTCCGGAAGACCCTCGCCATTTGGGTAGCCGGCTTCGGAGAGAAGCTTCAACGCCTCCTCGCGGTCTGCCTTTTCTATGCCTTTTGTCTTCGCATAGCCGGGCAGGGGCAGGACGAGTGTCTTGGCGGGCAGCCTGTAGAGGTCGCTGCTTCGGACGCTGTCCCAGGGCAGGAGCAGGGCGAGCGCGCGCCTCACCCTCTGGTCATTCCAGGGCGCGGACCGGCAGTTGAAAAACCAGTAATGCGTGGAATAGATGGGGAAAATCTGAATCGCGGTCTGGAGCAGGACCTCCTCGTAGGTGCCGGGACCGTCGAGCCAGTGCACATGCCCCGTGTTAAAGAGCGATGTGGCCAGGGCATCGTCGTCGGTAAACATCATGCGCAGGGTAGGGATGCTGACGTTCTCCGCGTCCCAGTACTGGTCGTTTTTCTCGAGCACAAGCTCGCTGTCCGTCATGGAGACCGGCTTGTAGGGTCCGCTGACCGGGTAGGGGATCGCTGCCCTCCAGTCCTTCACTCCCAGCATCGAAGGGTGGATAAGCGAGAAGGACTGGTGGCAGAGAAGCCCCGTGAAATAGGCGACGGGCCGCAGCAGCGTCACCTCAAGGGTGCGGGAATCTATGGCCTTGATGCCCACATGCTCCGGATTTCGGTCCGTGCCCATGCGATACTCTTTCGCGCCCGTGATGACATCGAAGAACGTCGCGTAGTCGGCATTCAGATCGAGCATCCTGAACCATGAGCGCACGAAATCCTCTGCAGTGATGGCCGTCCCGTCGGACCAGCGCGCGTTCTCCCGGATGGTGAAGCGGTAGATTTTTTTGTCGGTGGAACGCTCCCAGGATTGCGCCAGGGCCCGCACCGGTTCGAGCGACTGGGGATCGTACGTGAATAAGCCTTCATAGAGAGCGGTGTGAATCTGTGCCTCGTTGGAAAAGAGCGCTCTCTGGGGATCGAGTTCCGGCAGCTGTGCGCCGTACACCGTGACGAATTCAGTTTCCTGTTCCTGCGCCGCGAGCGGCGCGAGGATTATGGCTATGGCGAGGATAGCCAGTGAAAGTCTTGAGTTCATAGTAATAAGTATGCGATAAAATAGCTCGGAAGGCAATCAATATGGGACTTGAAAAAGCATTTACCCCCGAGCGTCTCATCGTGGGCGTGCTCTCCTCCGATGAAAAAGCGGAGAACGCCGCGCTCGATGCGATGGTCGGGCTCTACGGCCCCCTGTGTTTCCAGTCGGAGAGAGAGCCATTTGTATGGACAGCATACTATTGCCCCGAAATGGGGGAGCACATTCTGCGGTCCTACTGGAGCTTCGGCCGGCTCGTCGATCCTTCCACCCTGGCCGCGGTCAAGCATGCCACGGATGCCATCGAACAGAAGCTCGCTGAAGATGGCTCGAGAAAGGTCAACCTCGACCCGGGCCTGCTCGGCACTGCGCGATTCTGCCTCGCCACCACCAAGGACCGCTCGCACCGCATTCCTCTGGCGGGTGGCATCTATGCCGAGTTGACCCTGATGTTCGAACATGGTGAATTCAGGGCGCTCCCCTGGACATATCCCGATTGGGCGTCGGAGCCGGTCAGGAGGATGCTGGCGGAGTTGAGGTCTGGTCTGCTGGCTGATCTGCGACGCCAGCATCTTCTGTGACATTGGGAAATCTGAACTCGAAGAGAGAGCCCTCTCCGGCCCAGCTCTCGGCACGGACCGTTCCCCCGTGGGCGAGCGCGATGTGTTTCACAATGGCGAGCCCGAGCCCCGAACCGCCGCTCGATGGAGCCCGGAGGACCCCATCCCCGCTCGCGCTGCTGCGGGCCCTGTCGGCGCGGTAGAAGCGCTCGAAGATGTGGGCGAGGTCCTTGGGGGGTATGCCTGAGCCGAAATCCCTCACGCGCACGACGATGTCATTCTCTTCTTGGGCGACGCCCACCAGGATCTTTTCGTGAGAGCCGGAATGCTGCACCGCGTTGGCCATGAGATTGAATGTCGCCTGCTCTATCAATCCGGGATTTGCGTACACCTGCAGTTCCTCGGGGCAGTCGAGTTCGATGGCGCCCGAATCGGCATACTGGAGCCCTACGGTGCGGACAGCCTCTGCCAGCACCGACTTGAGGAAGAAGGTCTCCTTGACAATCCAGGAGGCTGGGTCATGTTCCAGCTTGGCCAGCATGAGGAGGTCCGCGACGATGCGCTCCATGCGGGCAGCCTGGTGACCTATCACCTTTGCCCAGCTGTGGCATTCTTCATCTATCTCCGCCCCGTCGAGCAGCTCGGCATATCCCTTTACGATCTGCACGGGAGTGCGGAGTTCGTGGGACACGTTCGCGACAAAGTTCTTTTTAAGCAGCTCCATCTTCTTGAGAGAGGTGACATCGTTGATCACGATGACGACTCCATCGGAATCAACGACCCGGAACCGCTTTGCCCTTGCAGTGAGGATCACCTCTTTTTTTTCTTTTAACATCGAAAATTGCTCGAGAAAAGCATAGCCCTCTTTGAGGCATTTCTCTATGAGCCCGATGATCGGGGGCGCTTTGAAAAAAAAGGATTCCACTGTCGGGGCGGTCGCCCTGGGGAGCTCAAAGAGCCGGTATGCCGCCGTGTTCGCGGCAAAAAGTTCGTTCGGCGCGCGGATGGCGATGATAGCCTCCTCGGTCGCGTCGAAGATGGATTGAAGCCGCTCCGCGAGCTCCGAGACCTCGCGCGACCGCGCATTCAGATTCTCGGCGACAAGGCTGATGCTCTGTTCGATTTTGGCAAATTCGTCGGGGATATCCCGCGCTTGGCCGGAAGAGAGGGTGCCGACCTTGGACGCGAGCGCGGTGAGCGGCCTCTGGTACAGCGCATTCTGCAGGGCGAAGAGAACGACAAAGAGCACAAGGCTCAGCGCCAGGAAGACGGCGAAGGCGATCCAGGTACTATAATTATTTGCAATAAGAAAGGATATCAACGCAGAACAGATGAGGCCGAACAGTCCCCAGAACAAGAGGCGCCTTGCGCTCATTGGAATACGCACATCGGTGTTCTTCATTCGTCTCTGAATCGGTATCCGACCCCCCTCACAGTCTCTATGAGTACGCCTTTTTCGCCCAGTTTGCGGCGGATTGCGAGGATATGAACGTCGATAGAGCGCTCTGTCACCGCGACATCGCCGCCGCGGATTTCCGCGATCAGCCTGTCCCTGGGAAAAACCCGGCCGGGGTTCTTCATCAGCAGCTCGAGAATCGAGAACTCTGTCGCGGAGAGGTCGACGATTTCGTTCTCCTTCCGGACCTCGTGCCGGCTGCTGTCGAGCAGAATGCCCATCTTTTGCAGGCGGGCGCTGGTATCTTCGGTCAGGGCGCTGAAATCATGGCGCCTGAGGGCTGCGCGCAGCCTGGCTTCCAGCACCTTGAGGCTGAAGGGCTTGACAATGTAGTCCTCTGCGCCGAGCTCGAGCCCCGCCACCACATCTGCGTCATCGTCTTTCGCCGAGGCTATGATGATGGGAATGGACGAAAGCGAGGGATCTTTTTTGAGTTTTCGGATAAAGGCGAATCCGTCCATGCCCGGCAGCATGAGGTCGAGCAGAATTGCGGACACGGCGCCGTTTTTCAGGAATGCATGGGCATGCTCGGCATCCTGCTGTATCACAATATGGTAGCCGGCCTTGCCGAGGCTCGTCGCGATCATCTGGGCGATGTCGCGGTCATCTTCAACTACCAGTATGGTTTCCATGATTCACCTTACGTGTTCAGTTCGACGTGGATTCCCTCGATCATATACAGTATGGACTCGCACGCGTTGGTCATGTGGTCGCCGAGTCTCTCCAGATAGCCTGAGACCTGAATGAATTTCGTCACTTTCTCTGCATCGTCCGGGCGCGTGCCGAGCAGGAGGACCATCTCCTTTATCAGCCCCTTGTGGAGATGATCGATCTGGTCATCCAGGAGCGAAGTCTGGCGGGCAAGCTGGGCGTCCCTTCCGATGAAGGCATTGACCGTGCCGGTGATCATCGAGGCGCCGATGTTTGCCATCTGCTCGAGTATTTCAGTCTGGCGCCACTGGGGTTCCTGCACAAAGAATTTCGTCGCCTTGGCCAGGTGTGCGGCGTAGTCCGCGCCGCGCTCGAGGTCGGAGGCCATCTGAATGGCGCAGAGAAGAAGGCGCAGGTCCTTGGCGACAGGCTGCTGCGTCGCCATGGTCGTCGCGACGAGATCGTCGATTTCAAGCTGCTGGACATCGATGAGGACGTCGGCCTTTTTTATCTTCTTGGCCGAATCGAGGTCGCGTTCGCGGAATGCGAACATAGCCTTCTGGAGCGCATCGACAGTCGCCGCCCCCATCGCGGTGATTCGCGCATTGATCTCTTCGATCGAGCGCTCAAATGCTTCCCGTGGCATACTGTACCTCCGTCCCCCATCAACCGAAGCGGCCGGTGAGATAGCGCTCGGTCCGCTCATCTTCCGGAGCGATGAATAATTTCTTTGTGGGTCCGACCTCAATCAGGTCCCCCAAGAGCATAAATGCGGTGTTGTCTGAAATGCGGCCGGCCTGCTGCATGTTGTGCGTCACTATAATGATAGTATAGTCCTTCCGCAATTCCGAAATCAAATCCTCGATGTAGGATGCGGCGATGGGATCGAGCGCGCTGGTCGGCTCGTCCATGAGGATCACGTCGGGCTGGAGCGCGATGGCGCGGGCGATGCAGAGCCGCTGCTGCTGTCCCCCCGAGAGAGCGAGGGCGCTCTTTTTCAGTTTGTCCTTGACCTCTTCCCAGAGCGCCGCCTTGCGCAGGCTGTTCTCGACGAGTTCATCCATGTTGCCCGAATAGCCGTGCGCTTTTGCAGCCCAGGCGATGTTCTGATAGACACTTTTGGGGAAAGGGTTGGGCTTCTGGAACACCATGCCGATGTGCCGCCGGATCAGCACCGGATCCACGGAAGGCCCATAGATGTTTTTGTCATTGTACCAGACCTCTCCCAGGGTGCGTGTGCCCGGTATCAGCTCATTCATCCGGTTGAGGCCTCGGAGGAGCGTGCTTTTCCCGCACCCCGAAGGCCCTATGATGGCCGTGACATTGCGCTCCAGGAACCCCATGGAGACGTGTTTGACACCCTCATGGCCGTCGCCGTAGATAATGCTGAGGTCCTTGGTCTCAATGATAAAGGAGGGTCGAGTTGTGGTTTCCTGCATCATGCACCTATACCTTATTCTTTTCGCATCAGTGCAATATGAACAAATTGTTAAAAAACGGTTAATTTTTCGGACCCGACGGGCGAAAAATTAACAATCGGCGTGGGGTGCCCCGAAATTGTGCTGGCTATTGCAGCATCAGCCTGATGTCGCGCACAGCCCTCACCGAGTGCCGCCGCATCCATCCGACAATGCCGTCGAGCACTTCGTGCGGCGCGCGGGGATTCGAGAAGAGCGCGGTGCCGATCTGAACCGCTTGGGCTCCGGCGAGGAGGTACTGGATCGCGTCATCCGCCCGGGCGATCCCCCCAAGTCCGATGACCGGGATGTGCACGGCGCGGCTCACCCGGTAGGTCGCCGCCACTCCGATGGGGCGTATGGCGGGCCCCGAGAGGCCGCCGGTGCCGCGCCCTATCGCCGGCCTCAGTTTTTCAGTGTCTATGCTCATCCCGACGACGGTGTTGATGCAGGATATCGCGTCCGCACCCCCCGCTTCGGCGGCGCGCGCGATCTCCGCGATATCCGTCACGTTCGGGCTCAGCTTGAGGATGAGCGGCCGTCCCGTGCAGTTTTTGAGAGAACGCGTCAGCCGCTCGATCAGCACGGGATCGATGCCGAAGGACATGCCTCCTCTGTGCACATTTGGACACGAGACGTTGATCTCGTAGCCGTCGACTCCGCTCCGCTCTTCCGGTCCAAGGCCCTCCGCCGCAAGGTGGCTCTCTATGCGCTCGACGACAGCGGCGTAGTCATCTTCGGTTGAGCCTGCGACATTGACGATGACTGCGCAGCGGTGGCGCCGCAGAAGCGGAAGTTTTTCCTGCAGGAACCGGTCGACGCCGGGATTCGCGAGGCCTATCGAGTTGATGAGACCCATCGGCGTCTCCACGAGGCGCGGCGCGGGATTGCCCCGCCTCGGCTCCAGGGTGACCGCCTTGGTGTAGAGCGCGCCCAATGCATCGATGTGGACGAGTTCGTCGTAGTCCTCGCCGTAGCCAAAGGTGCCCGATGCGACACCGACAGGATTGGGCATGGCGAGGCGCCCTATGCGCACGGAGAGATCGAGGCCAGGAGCTGATGTCCCCTTGTGTTCTTTCTCGCTCATTGCAGGCTCGCCTCCCAATCGATCTGCCCCGCTTCGAAGATGGGGCCATCGGCGCATACGCGCAGAAAATCGCCTGAGGTGGCGGGAAGCACGCATCCCTGGCAGGCGCCGACCCCGCAGGCCATCCACTGCTCGGCGGAACAGTGCGCGGCGATGTGGTGCGTCCCTGCGAATTTGGCCAGGGAGGCCAGCATCGGCCCGGGGCCGCAGCCGTAGAGGTGCCAGGCTCTCGGCGCGGCTTCTCTGTTCTTCAGAGAGGAGAGGGCGTCGACCACCGTTCCGCGGAACCCTTCCGATCCGTCGTCGGTGGCGAAGAATGCCCCTGCAAGCAGCCGTCTCCAGAGAGAGGCCATCGGGCTGCCGTCGGCAGAGGCGGCGCGCAGCGGGATGAGCGAGGCGCTGCGGAATCCCAGGACGAGCTGAAACTCCGGGCTGCCCGGCTGAAGACTCTCCTGCGACAGTGAAGCCGCCAGAAAGAGCATGGGGCCGATGCCGATTCCCCCGCCGGCGATTATGGCCTTCTCCCCCTGAAGCGGCCTGGGAAAGCTGTTGCCCAAAGGAGCAATGACATCGATGAGGCTGCCGGGTGCCTGGAGCGCCAGCGCCCTCGTCCCGGAGCCACGGACCTGGTAGATCGAATGGGCGGTTGCGCTGCCTGCCGCGGTCGAGGCGCGGTTTTTCCCTTCTGCGGGCTCGAATCCCGCAAAGGCCAGCGGGCGCCGCAGGATGGTGCCGGCGCCGAGCTCGATCATCGCGGGAAGCACCGTAAAGAACTGTCCGGCTTGGGGGGCTGACAAGTCCCGGGGCCACTCGAACGCGAGATGCATCCAGTTCGGCGCAATCGCTTCATGTATGACTACAGGCGCGTTGAATTGCCGCATGATATCCACCTGGAGGGGGATTCTATCAAAACCGGGCGCATTTTGATACTATGCTGCAAATGATTCAGATACTCATCCTGCTCGCGTTTCTGCTCGGCGGAGCCTTGGCGGCCTCCCTGAGGCTCGCTCCAAAGCCGAGGATTGTGGAAATCTCGATCACCGCGGCGCTCTGGCTGCTCCTGTTCAGCATGGGCTTCCGCATCGGCAACAATCCGGAACTCGTCCATTCCATAGGCACAATCGGGCTTTTGGGCTTTGTCGCTGCGGTCTGCACCATAGCCGGGAGCTGCGCCGTCGTCTGGCTCATGAGCCGGCTCTCGCCTCATGCGGGCGCCTTCAAGAAGCAGAAGTCAGCCGTCGCGACATCGTTCAATGTCTCCGTGGAATCGGGCAACAGTCGGGGCGGAAAGGTCGCCACTTCGCTGCTCCTGCGGCTGAAGCCGCCGGCAATCCTGCTGGCAGTGGTGGTCGCGGGGTTTATTGTGGGACTTCTGCTCCCGGAACTCGGCTTTGATCCCGGAATCATCACGGAGTGGACGCTGAATGCTCTCCTCTTTCTCATCGGCATGCAGTTTCGCCAGTCGAACATCCCCCTCGCCGATATGCTCAAATCCCCGGCGGTTGTGGCCCTGCCGCTCGCAACGGCGCTGGGAAGCCTCATCGGCGGGCTCTTTCTCGCCCTTCTCTTCTCGCTGCCCCTCGCCCGGGCCCTGGCGCTGGCGAGCGGCTTCGGGTGGTACAGCCTCTCCGGGGTGCTCATCTCGAATCTCGGCGACCCCTTGCTCGGGTCGTCCGCTTTTCTTGCGAATATGATCCGCGAGAGCCTGGGGCTCATCCTCATTCCCCTGCTCGGACAGACGCGCGTCCCCGTCATGGCCATCAGTGTGGCCGGGGCCACCTCGATGGACGTGTCCCTTCCGCTCATAGAGCAGACACTGGGCCCGGAGGCAGTCCCTTTGAGCTTTATTTCGGGCGCTGTCCTGTCGGTGCTTGTGCCGATTCTGGTGCCGCTTTTTATGAAGCTGTGATCTTATAAAGAGATGAGGCTCTTTCAAAAGTAACCGACTTTTGAAATTGACTCAGATATCATCTTCCGAGATTCCCATTGAGTGGAGCTTCTCTTCGATGCGGTGCATGCGCTCCGTCATCGATGCGATGCTGCGCTCGAGTCGCTTGTGTTCGGCGACGAGCGTTTCGATCGGGTCGTTGTCCTCATCCTCGGGCGGCATCGCGGTCCGTTTTGCGATGAGGGGAGTGGCTCCCCTGGAGAGAGCCTCGGCGGCCTTCGACCTCGCCTCCGGGTCTCGGATTGAAGCGACGAGCGACAGCCCATCCCAGCCCAGCGAAGGGTCGAGATTGAGCGTTTGAGCCTGGATGGCGGTTGAAGCGGTTCTCTTCGGCAGGCCGAGCACTCGCTCGACATAATCCTCGAAGCGGGCATGGTGGATGCGGCAGAGCTCTTCCGCCTGGACGAGGAGCCTCCCAAGCTCGAGCAGGATCGAGCCGTTGCCCGCGAGGCAGCGCTCTTTTATCTCCGCCGTGAGAGAAGCGAATTCAGGAACGGTGTCGAAGACATTCGAGTAGAGCCCGAGGCCTTCGGCTTTTTCCAGAAGCTCGTGGAAGAGAGCCCAGAATTCCTGGGTATGGGGCCTGGGCATGGGCAGACCGCCGCGCCTGGTAAACAGAATGTGGTGGGCGTATTCGTGGATCGCGGTATAGATGAGCTGGTTGTCCGAATCGAAATTGCGGTTGTGAATGACAATCTCAGCCTTGGCAGGCTTGTAGAGCCCGTTGACCTTTTTGTTTGTCTTGCCCGAGAACACGAGAGAGAAGGGCGCAGGCGGGGGCTCGATGGCTTCCAGAATTTCGCGGACCTTGTCCTGATTCATGCTAGCTCTCCTACTGAATGCTGAGGCCCATACTAATGGATAGGCCGCAGGGCCGCAATGGAGAGCGGGACGAGAAATCAGCGGTGGAGGGCTCTCTCTATTTCAGGCTTATTGAATCCGACAATGATTCTGCCGTTTACGTCGATGACGGGCACACCCATCTGCCCCGATTTGCGCATCATCTCCTCGGCGCGGCGCATATCGGCAGCGACATTGTATTCCGTAAAGGAGATGCCATTCTGATGGAACCAGTCTTTTGCCATCCGGCAGTAGCTGCAGCTGGGCGTAGTATAGATAGTGACCGACATATATTCTCCCTTCTGTATGTTTTATAGGGTGGTTTATTTATATGGAAAATACTATATATAAAGTTATATGTCAAGACTTGGTTCCGAATTTGAAGCAACACGGGCGCTGCCCAGCGTCTTATTCATGTGGGACAGAAGATACTGCGCCGGGCGGCCATACTCCTTGTGCTGCCGCTTGCAGCCGCCCTGGGGCTCGAGGCGCCGCGCCGCTCGGTGTCGGGGAACATCTCGCTCAGCGCTTCCCCGACAGGGGCGCGGGCCTATTTGTCGATGGCTTTGCCATTCGATGTGCTCATCAATGCCTCGGCGCCACTTTCCCTTGACAGGGAAGCCCTGAGTTCGTCTTCGTTCACGGTGAAAGGAAAACTCGGCTGGCTCAGCCTGGCAGTAGGGAAACTCAAAATCAGCGACGCGGCAGGTTTTCTGGCGCGTCCCGATTTGGTTTCAAGCCGCGGCACTTCGCTTTTGTATTCCGCCAATCTCGGCAACGCGGGCGACCCCCTGGGCATCGCGGCTGCCTCTCCACGGCTGTCGCTTTTCCTGACCAAGAGCGAACTCTACACCTGTGGTGCCCTGCAGTACTTACTGCTCGAAAGAGCCGCGCGCTTGGCTGTCAGCCTTGGGGCGCTTTTGGGCGGGGAGGACCAAGGTTCAGTCATACAGCGCATGAAGCCCTGGATCGCCTCAGGTGCCGGATACTGCGTGTCCAATGTCTCGTTTCTGGCAAGACTGCAGCTATATCCCGACTTTGAGGCCGCTTGCGGCGATTTTTTCGACTTTGCATGGCTGAAGGCGGCCGCCTGCAGGCTCGATATATCCTGGCGCTCTCCCAGGCAAAGCATAAAAGGATTTCTCTATGCAGAAGCTGGGGACTTTGTATCGGCCACAGGCAAGGTAGCCAGCCGCGATGCCCTGGCTCAGATCGACTATGACGCCGATATCTCCTGTATTCCTCTTGTCCAGAATCTCTCGCTTGGCCTCTCCGCGTTTTCCAGGCAGGGCGCGGCCGAGACAGTGGCGGGGACGACTCCGTCGTTCGGCACCTTTCCCGATTATCTCGCATTGAAGTATTGGCCGGATGGCGGAGAAGGCCATCTCAGCATAGAGAACAAGGAGCTGAGAGTCGGTATATTCGGTGCGGTCCTTGTCCTCGGCTCCTCTTTCTCCGGCGACGTGGTCAAGAAACCGGGCGAGTGGTCCGGAAAGTTCGGTTTCGATCTGGACATACGAAGCGCAGGGCCGCCCGCGCCCCAATCGGCCGCCTCGCGACCGACTCCATCACCATCGCCCGCGCCGCAGCCGGCCGCCCTGCAGCTGGGCCTCGGGTTCGCGCTTCAGACCTCGTGCCCGGAACAGGAAAACGCTTCCGAAGCGGACGGAGATTTCAGCGACATTTCGGAGTACGAAGAATCCGAGGATGCCTCGGCGACAGTCCAGACTGCGGATAGCACATTGATTCTCGACCGTGCCCTCGTCGTCCTGCGCGCTGCCTCTGGCTCTTTCTCTTGCCGGATATCGGTCGACATTCCCTTGGGGGCCTCGGATTCAGATGCCCTGCGTGTAAATGCCCGCGCATCCGCAAAAATGACTCATTTTCTCCTGGAAGTCTCGGGAACCGGCGATTTTGAAAAGGCTGAAAAACGATTTTCAGTTGCGTCTGCACACCTCTATGTCAAAATTCCTCTATAGCGGACTTGTTGTTCATGCCTTCCAGGTAGTTTTCAAATCTTCGCCAGTGCGATACCATTTTTATGGAGATGATCTTGCCGGAGGAGAGAAAGTGGAAAGTGCTTTAATCGCGGTCGACATCCAGAATGATTTTTGTCCGGGCGGCGTCCTCGCAGTGCCGGAAGGCGATGCCATTATCCCCAAGGTGAATATGCTGCTCGCCGAATATCCTTTCAGCATTTTGACCCAGGATTGGCATCCCCTCATGCATTGTTCTTTTGCGTCTTCAAAATCGCTGCCTCCTTTCTCGCTCGATACAAGCGCGACGCCGCCCTCGGTCCTGTGGCCGGACCACTGTGTTGCAGGGACCAGGGGGGCCGATTTTCATCCGGCACTTCAGACGTGGAGGGCGAGAGTCATCCTGCGCAAAGGCACGCGGAAGATTCTCGACAGCTACTCGGCGTTTTTCGAGAACGACACAGTGACTCCGACGGGGCTTGGAGGCCTTCTGTCTTCGCTTGGAGTACAGCGGGTTCTGGTCTGCGGACTCGCCACCGATTACTGCGTGAAGGCGACCGCACTGGATGCCAGGCGGCTGGGACTCGATGTCGTCGTGGTCGAAGATGCGATCAGAGGGATCGATACGACCCCCGGCGATATCGCAAGGGCAGAGGAACAGATGCGCGCACAGGGCTGCGCCTTTGTCCGGACGAGCGAATTATTGGCGAAAGCCTGAATTATACCGAACATTGAAGGAAATACCATGAACTGCAACTATCAGACGGCTCTTTTTACCGATTTTTATGAACTGACCATGGCGCAGGGATACTGGAAGCGCCATATGACAATGCCAGTCGTCTTTGATTACTTTTTTCGCAGACATCCTTTTGGGGGTGGCTATTCGGTGTTTGCAGGCCTTGCCACGCTCATAGAAGCGCTTGAGAATTTTTCATTTTCGAAAGAGGACCTGAAGTACCTTTCCTCCCTGGGCCTCTTTGACGATGCCTTTCTCGATTATCTGTCCTCATTCAAGTTCAGGGGAACCATCTATGCCGCCCGCGAAGGCGAAATCGTATTTCCCCAAGAACCGCTGGTCCGCGTGGAAGCTGACCTCATCTCTGCGCAGATCGTTGAGGGTATCGTGCTCAATGTAGTCAACTTCCAAAGCCTCATCGCGACGAAGACCACGCGGATATGGAACGCCTCCAGACGCGGGGCGATCATGGAATTCGGGCTGCGCAGGGCCCAGGGCGCGGATGGCGCGCTCTCGGCGAGCCGCGCGGCTTTTATCGGTGGAGCGATAGGTACGTCCAACACACTCGCGGGCAAGAAATTCGGCATTCCTGTGCTGGGGACGATGGCGCACTCTTGGGTCATGGCCTACCCCAGCGAGCTTGAGGCCTTTGAGGCATACGCTGAAATCTATCCCAAAAACACGGTGTTTCTTATCGATACCTATAATTCTCTCGAATCCGGCATTATCAATGCGATAAAAGTGGGGAAGAAGCTGACAGAGAATGGCTATGGCTTCGGGGTGCGCCTCGATTCGGGCGACATCGCCTATCTGTCCCGGATGATTCGCGGGCGGCTCGACGAGGCGGGACTTCCCCATGCCACGATCACCGTCTCCAACGAACTCGACGAGGAGATCATCGAGAGCCTCGTCGACGACAAAGCCCCCATCGATGTGTGGGGAGTGGGCACGAACCTCGTGACGGGCGGCAATGACGCGGCATTTACGGGGGTCTACAAGCTGTCGGCCATCGACCCGGAGGGGCAGAGCCGGCCGGTCATGAAGTTCTCCGACAATCCGGAGAAGTCGACGAATCCCGGCGTCAAAAATCTGTGGCGGCTCTACGATCAGAAGGGCGCGGCACGCCTCGACCTCATCTCGTCCGGCGAAGAAGAGATTCAGGAGGGGGTTGAGTATCTCGCCCACCACCCGAGCGCGGACCTGCGCCAGCTTAAAATCGTGCCCGCGCGCGTCGAACCGCTTCTCTTCAAGGTGATGGAGCGGGGGAACCGCACACAGGAACTCCCCGACATCGTCCAAATTCAGAAATTCATGAAAGAGCGGATTCAGACCTTCGACTCGACCTATCTGCGCCTGCTCAACCCCCATATCTACAAGGTATCCATCACCGACAGGCTGTACGATCTCAAAGTGTCCCTCATCAATGCATTCTTTCAGCAGAGGCCCTCGCAGGCTTGATTTCAGGAGTGAGGAAAGGCGGATTGTGTCCCGGACCAGGGCCGCACGGTGTCTTTGGGCCGTCTCTGGGACGCCCGCCGTGCAGCCGATTTTTCTAACGCCTGCGCTCAGGCTTTTTCAGGAACGACACGGCGCCCGAAGTGTCGACTTTTTCCTGTATGGCCTTCAGGACGGCCTCGATATCGTCGCTCACGATGAGATCCTCGTAGATTTCCCTATGCAGAAATCCTTCGCCGACCATATGGCGGAGCATCTCAAGAAGTTTGTCGTAATAGTGTTCGATGTTGAGGATCGCGACCGGTTTCCGGTGATACCCGATGTATCTCCAGCTCCACACCTCAAAGAGCTCCTCCATCGTGCCGATACCGCCCGGCAGAGAGATGAATGCGTCCGCTCTTTTCTGCATGAGGGCTTTGCGCTCGTGCATGTCCTTCACGACAAGAAGCTCGGTGAGCTCCTGCTGCTCGACGAGCTCGAAGAGCCGCTGGGGGATTATGCCGATGACCTTTCCGCCTGCGGCTAAGGCCGCCTCGGCGACGGTCCCCATCAGGCCGACATTCCCTCCGCCGTATACGAGCACCATGCCCCGCTCCGCCAGAGTCCGCCCCAGATTGACCGCAGTCTCGGTATATGCCGGGCGATTTCCCAGCGAAGACCCGCAGAATACACAGATTTTCAGAGGTTTTTCAGGCGCGCCGTCGGGAGTTGTCTCTGCATTCATTTGGGGCATGGCATTTCCTTTCTGCTGAAGAGTAGCCTGCTTTGAAAAATATGGCAATGCGGTAGAATAATTCACGGAGGAGAATATGCCGACACGGAATTATAAATCGGAGCTGGTGGGCGTCTTCGGCTATCCTGTTGCCGAAAACCCGACGGTGGTCATGATGGAAGCGGCGTTCCGCCATCTCAAGCTCGATTGGCGCTATCTCACGATCGAAGTGAAGCCGGAAAGCCTCGCGGCTGCCGTAGAGGGGATCAGGGCCTTCAACATGAAGGGCATCAACCTCACCATTCCCCACAAGATTGAGGTGATGCGCTACCTCGATGCAATAGCCGAGGCTGCCCGCCTCATCGGGGCCGTGAACACAGTGGTGAACAGAGATGGCTTTCTACGCGGCGAGAACACCGACGGGAAGGGCTTTATCCGGTCGCTGAAGGAAGAATTTGGGAATGTGATCGAGGGGGCCCGGGTGTTCCTGCTGGGCGCCGGAGGGGCGGCACGCGCGATCGCCGTGGAACTCGCGCTCGCCGGAGCGGCCGAGATCACTGTCGCGAACCGCAGCAGAGAAAAAGGTGAATCCCTGATCCAGACCTTGAATGGACAGACGAAGTGCCGGGCCCGGTATCTGCGCTGGGAGACTGCGCTTGAAATACCTGAGGCCACGGGAATTCTGGTCAACGCCACCTCGATCGGTCTCTTCCCCGCTGTCGATGAGGCGCCCAACATCGATTACGGATCGATCCGCGACGGCATGATTGTCTGTGATGTCATTCCGAATCCTCCCCGAACCCTCTTTCTGGAGCGTGCGGCACAGCGCGGCGCAAAAACTGTCGACGGGCTTGGGATGCTGGTCAATCAGGGGGTCATCGGTTTTAAGCTGTGGACGGGGCTGGATGCGCCGCGAGATGTTATGATCGAAGCTCTCTCGAGAGAGTTCAGAGGCTGAATCCGGGCCAGACGTGATCGAGTGAATCTGATATTTCTTTGTATATAAGATATTTGCGTCTATATATCTCGAACCTGTCCGCCGTCGGTTCAAAGCGCTCTGCCAGGTGAACCATATGCGCTGCCGCCTCGCGCATGTCTTTATAGTAGTCACTTGCGACCGCAGCGGCCATCGCCGCCCCCAGGGCTCCCGGCTCCGACACCGCCACGGTCTCTATGGGCAGTTCAAACACGTCGGCCAATATCTGGGTCCACAGACGAGATTTCGCCGCTCCGCCGGTGAGGCGGACCACGGACCTTTCACGCCGGGCGAGCAGTTTTTCCAGATGAGTCCTGTGGCTGAACGCGATTCCCTCGAGCACCGCACGGATCATGTGCGCCCTCGTGTGGGCGGCGGAAAAGCCCGCAAAGCAGGCCCGGGCTTCGGGATTGTAGTTCGACCCGAAGAGGAATGGCAGAAAGACGAGGTCGCATGCTTCCGGTGGGACCTCCGAGGCCATGCGCTCCGCGACATCGAAGACAGAGCATTTCAGCCTTGCGGCCTCGGATTTTTCACTATCGAGAAAGTAATTGATGAACCACTCATAGTTGCCCGCCGAAGTCGGGCTTGACTCCTCGATGAGATAATATTCGGGCAGGCAGAAGAGAGAGTTCATCATGACGCTGCCGTCGGTGACCGGCTGGGGCGAAACATATTCATTGATGCTCCAGGTGCCGGCAACGACACAGAGATTTTCGGGGTCGATGACGCCCGAAGCCACGGCACAGGCATCGATGTCGAACATCCCTCCCGCGACCGCCGTCCCCTCGCGGAGTCCTGTTGCTTCGGCCGCCCGCCTGTTGATCCGCCCCGCCAGGGCTGTCGACCGGACAAGCGGCGGCAGGGCGCTGAAGAGCTCTCCGAGGCCATATTCGCTCAGCAGATCGACATCGAAGCATCTGTCGCGGATATTCATGAGGCCGGAGCCAGAATAGTCGGTGATCTCCGCCCGCGCCTCCCCCGTCAGCATGAAGCGGATATAGTCCTTTGCCTCGAATATCCAGCGTACTTCCTGGAGGATGTCCGGATCGTGGTCCCTGAGCCACGCCAGAAGCGAGACCGGCTGGCAGGCGAGTATTCTCTGATATGTCTTGGCAAACACCCGCTCTGCGGTCCCGTCTCTCTGCCAGCGGAGAGGATACTCCCAGGCTCTCGCGTCCGTGGAAACAATACCCGGGTACGCCGGTCTGCCATGTTTCCCCCACAGGTAGAGGCCTTTGCCGTGGCCGGTGCATCCGACTCCCGCGATATCAGACGGAGAAATGCCGGACTGCCGGAGCACCTGCCCTATGATGCCGCAGTTTGCCTCCCACATCGCATCCATGTCGCGCTCTGCGAAACCGGCTTTTGGCGCGAGGAAGGGGATGGTTGTGGAGGCGACGCCGATCTCCGCACCTTCGCCGTCGAAGAGTGCGGCCTTTGCGACCGTGCCGCCGTTGTCTATGCCGAGGAAGTACTGTTTCATCTTCATCGCATTGCTCCCGCAAATGCCCGCTCGAGCTTTCTGTGGAGGAAGGCGCGGGCCTTCCCGATCTCGGTGTCCCAGTCGGAGTCTGGAGAGAACCAGAATTCCGAGGTGAATATCCGCACCCCCTGTCTCGCCGTCTCGGCGATGCAGGCATCGAAGTCTACGTGTCCCTGCCCATAGGGTACTTCCCTGAATATGCCGGGCTTCGTCTCTTTCAGGTGGACGGCGACAATATGTCCCTTTCCGCGCCGCAGGTCCTGTACGACCATCGGCCCGTCCCCCCGGAAGGCATTGGTGACGTTGCCCACATCGGGATACAGCTGGAGGTACGGCGAATCGATCGATGTTACGAATTTGAGCGCTTTTTCGACATTGTCCATGAAGGCTGTCTCCATCGTCTCGAAGGCGAGGCAGACGCCGAAGCGAGCCGCATATTCGACGCTCCTCACAAGATTCTCCGCGAATAAAGCCCGGGTCTCCGGTGTCGAGGGCTCGTAATAGACATCGTAGCCCGCGATCTGGATGATGCGGATGCCCAATTCGGCCGCGAGTCGTATCGCCGCCTCCATGATCTCCATGCCGCGGGCCCGCAGCGCGGGGGCGGCGCTGCCAAGCGGATATTTTCTGTGCCCGGAAAGGCAGATGGTCGGGATTGCGACCCCCGTGTCCTGCACAAGGCCGAGGAGCTCCCGCCTCCAGGACGCTGGCGTCGTTAGACGCGCGAGTTTCTCATCGCTCTCATCGATGCTCAGCTCCATAAAATCGTAGCCATGCCGTGCGGCGACCTGCAGTTTTTCGCCCATATCCAGCCAAGGCGGCATGGCTTTTTCGTAGATGCCGAACGAGTACTTTTTCTTCACCCTTTCGTCTGTCATTTTTCCCTGAGTGTGTGCACCAGGGCGCGCAGCGAGGAGAATGAGCCATCGAGCGTCACCCGCTGATAGGCCTTCGCCGTCGTTATGACGAGCGCTTTATCTTCCGCCTCTATGCTGGTGACGGCAGCCCTGGCGAGCGCGTCGTCGAGCTCTACGAGCGCCGTGCCATAAAAGAGAAGGCGCTCGTCGTCCGCGGGAATTGTGACCGTCGTGGGAACGCCGAGGAGCTCAGGATGGGCCCGGGAATATGCGAGCCCGTTCGCGAATGCGCCGACTGCATTTTCGGTGCCGAGGCAGAAGGTCCGGTCGGCTCCCCCCTCATGGAGGGCCCAGGGCGTGAAGTTCCGCCCCCCGTACTGCATCCAGAGGTCGTTGAAGGAGAGTGAAATCTCCTGTTCGGGGAGGTCCCTGGGGCCAGGGAAAAAGGTGACATACGCCAGTTTGAGGACGGGGTTGACGATGCAGCTCCAGCCCAGGTGCGCGTTTTTCGGAACGGCCCCCGTCACGAAGTCGGTGAAGCCGATCATGCCCGGGACTGTCGTCAGGTCTGCGGATTCCCCGCTGCGGCACGGCGCCTTTTTCAGACTGTCGAAGGCTGCGCCCACCGCCAGCCTGCCCGTGTCATCGAACTCGGTGTGGAGCGGGGCGCTCATGAATGTGCGGGCGCTGACATAGATGCGGCAGCCTGCCTGAAGAAAGGGTGAGCCCACGGTGTTGTGGTGTGCGACGTTGATTGCAAGGGGCGAACTGCCGTTGTTTCTGATGGCCATGACCGAGTAGTACGCCGGATCCTCCTGCTGTATGACATCGAATTTTTCATAGGACAGCGGCATGTTCGCATGGGGGCTCTGGAGCGTAAAACGGGCGTATGCGGCGGCGTTTTTCCCCTGGAGAGCCTCCGCTGAAGCGATCTTCCAGCGCTCGTTCGCGGTCCAGCCGTGGGCGGGCAGTGGTATTCCATCGACGATACAATCGGCTCCGAAATTGGGGCTGCAGGGGAAAGAGCCCGCCAGGGTATAGAGAACCTGCCCCTTCCAGTAGGGCGCGTGGACCGCAGCATCCCAGGGTTGCCCCGAGTTGCTCCGAAAATCCGGGATCCAGTGTGCATTGATCGCGCCCCTGCCTTTCTTGAGACTGAATTCGGGCGTCATGCCCCCGAGATCATCGATGGCCGCGCGCACTTTCCCGTTGCTCAGGACAATGGAATTGCGACCAAAATACTGTATATGCTCGACTTTTGCCGTGCTCATCAGGGTATGCCTTTTTCAGGCTTCCGGCCCGAAATGCTTGAGCATGACCAGTTCATCGGTCCTGCTCGTGTTCGTTATCGGTACGCCTTCGCGGGCCGCTTTCTCCGTCACGAAGACTTCATCCTGCGTCATCTGCCCAAAGCGGATCATCGCGGGCGATTCGATGTCGAGCGAGCCCATCTTCCCGTGGCCTTGGACCACGATTGCGCCATATGGCCCCTTGTCTTTGACGAGGGCGGAGCGGCCCGGCAGGATCATAAGCTCTTTTGCGGAGAAATACCGGCTCTTATAGACGATCTCGTATTCTTCATATCCTTCGGCGTGCATCTCTTCAATTGCCTTGACAGGCTTGGGCGGCATGAATCGGTGTTCGTAGAAGAAGGGATCGATGTTGAGTTCCCAGTCGAGCAGATCGACATAGTAGTCGAGGTCGTCCCTCTTGTCCTCGGGGATATCTTTCTGCAGCAGATCCTTTGGAGTATAGGCATTCCACACGATATTCTGGAACATCGCGAACACGTCGGACGCGCGCTGGGGCTCATAGGTCAGAAGCGAGCCGGGGGCATGGAGGATGCCGGGCGGCACGTCCCAGCCCGTTCCGGGCTGCAGCATGTAGGCTCGGGAGAGTGAGAGGATGTTGTTGTCCCTTTTTTCCCAGTCGGCCAGGCACTGTTTGATCTGCTCTTTGGTTGTGCCCGGATTGAGGCCGAAGAAAGTATAGGGGAACCACCCGCCGTGGTTGTTGAGCTGTTTCGGGAAATAATAGGCCTCAGGCTTGCCCATCTGGCCTATGTTTGCGGCCATCTTGTCTGTATGGTGGACATGGTGGGGCAGGGGCTCCTGGTTGTCGAAGAACTTCGAATATGCACGCCAGCCGCCATAGGCGTCCATCACGGCATCGCCGAGAATTTCGCGCCCTGCAATTTCGATGGCCTCCTTCAGGAGGATGTGTTGTTTTTCATCCACCCGGATAAACGAGAGTCCTTCATACGGTGTTGTGAGAGGGCCATTGTCCGCCTTGGTGGTCGAGGCAAACCATCGCTCGTCGATGCCTCCCCGATGTGCGCCATAGGCGTAATAGTCGTTTGGGTGAAGCTTCAGCCTTCTGCCCGGAATGCAGAACGAGCGGGGAACCCACGCCGGTTCCAGTCTGAAAATGCCTTTTCCCTCATTGAGGGCTTTCTCGATCATCGGTTTTTGTTGCGCCATAGCAGGCCTCCTTTCCTGAAACGTATTTTTTATCTGTTCATTTCAAAACTCTTGTCCGATGGCTTCGCCGTCGTTTCGCGGACGATGAGTTCAGGCTCAAGCGTGACACGGATTTTCTCTTTTTTGTTTTCATTGGGACGGTTGATAATGATATCCACCGCTTCTCTGCACATGTCGCGGAAGGGCTGGGCGATTGTGGTGAGCGCGGGCCGCATCATCCACGACTGTTGAATATTGTCGAGGCCGATGACGGAGATCGCCTCGGGTACGGGTATGCCGTGCCTTGAAAGATAATTGAGAATGCCCATCGCCATATAATCATTCTGGGCCCAGAGTGCGGTAAATCGCGCGCCCGTGTCCAGAAGGTACGCGATTCCTTTTTCCCCCGATTCGAATTTGAAATTCCCTTCGAAGATGCATTTGTCCTCGAGAAAAGCTCCGGAGGCCACAACAGTCTCCTTAAATCCTGCGAGCCTGTCCCGGTTGATTGCGATATCGAGGGGGCCGGTGATGCATGCAAAATGTCTGTGCCCCAGCGAGAGCAGATGCTCGGCCGCCATCTTCCCGCTTGCATAGTTGTCCATCACGACTGAGGGTATGTCTTCCCTCTCCAGCCTTCTGTCGATGATGACCACAGGGATCGTGGTCTTGTCGAGGATTTTCAAGACATGGCTTTTATCCGAAACACGCGAAAAGATTATACCGTCGATATTCCGGCGGATCAGATTCTCTATGAATCTCTCCTCGCGGTCCGGGTCGGAATCGGTAGAGCCTATGATGAGATTGTAGCCCTTGGCCTCGGCAGCCTCTTCGGTGAACCGTATAAAAGAGATAAACGTCTCGTTCTGCATTTCCGGCACGACGAGGCCGAGAAGCTTCGTGCTCTTTATCCTGAGTCCGCGCGCGACAAGGTTGGGTTTGTAGTTGATGTCCTGGACTGCCTGTTCAACACGTCGCCGTGTTTCCTCCGATACGGGGATATTCCCGTTCATGGCACGGGAGACGGTCGATGTGGAAACGCCTGCAAGTCGGGCGACATCTTTCAATGACGGCATAAGGGTCAGCCTCTATTCATGATATCGATTGCACAATCGATATCATACTTTTCTCCGGTTGTCAATGATTTATGCCTGTATATTATTTATATATAATATTGAAAAATATAAATATAATTGGCTTTAATGACTAAATCTCTTTCAATTTTTATGCAATCGATTGCACAAATGATTTCATGCAAAAAATCGTACTTTTTTGTTGACAACCGCACAGAAGCACCTGATAATAATTGTGCGGAATACACACCTTTTTTAACAGGAGGCAACGATGAAAAAGGTTATTTTCCTGGCGCTGATTGTCATCGCCCTGGTGCCCGTTTCTGTGTTCGCGCAGAAGCAGATTGTCATCGGCATGACTGTACCCGGCCTGCAGTTTCCGTTCTTTGTCACCATGAAACAGGAGGCCGAGGCCGCCGCCGCGAAGCTGGGGGTAAAGATCAACTTTATCGATGCCCAGAACGCTTCGGATAAGCAGATGGCGGCCATTGAGACCTTTGTATCCCAAAAAGTCGACGGAATCCTCATTTCTCCACTGACGGAGGATTCGCTCGTCCCGGCCATCGAAGACGCGGTCAGGGCAGGCATCCCTGTGGCGACCGTAGACAGGAAGGCCAACACTGACGCCGTGCTCATCCACGTCGGTGCGGACAACGTCGAAGGTGGGCGCGCCGCGGCAAGGTTCATCATTGAAAAACTGGGGAACAAGGGAACCGTCATCGAACTGGAAGGGACTCCAGGCGCATCGGCGGCCATCGACCGCAAAAAAGGCTTCGATGAAATCATCAAGACCTCGAACGTGAAACTCCTTGTTTCGCAGAGTGCGGATTTTACCCGCTCGAAAGCTCAGTCGGTCATGGAGAACCTCATGCAGGTCTACCCGAAGTTCGACGCGGTCTTCGGGGCAAACGATGAGATGATAATCGGTGCAATCGAAGCGATGCTCGGTGCAGGCATCCAACCCGCCACAAAGGTGACCATCGGATTCGACGCCACCACCGATGCCTTCACCTATATGAAAGAAGGCAAGCTGAATGCGACGATCGACCAGTTCCCCGGCAAACAGGCGGCCATGGCGCTCGAGGCTCTTGTCAACAAAATTCGCAACAATGTGAATCCGACGCAGAAAGTGGTCTATATCAGCCCTCTGCCTGTCACCAAGTGACGAGCGCACGCGAACTTCTCTGCAGGGCCGGCTGAAGAGGTCGGCCCTTTTTCTAAGGCTGCGAGCGGAATGCTAGGAAAAAATTATGGAAGAAACATTGCTTTTGATGAAGGGCATCAGCAAATCTTTTCCCGGCGTGCAGGCCCTCAAATCAGTGGATTTCGATCTCAGAAAAGGCGAAGTCCATGCGCTTGTCGGCGAAAATGGAGCGGGTAAATCCACCCTGATGAAGGTTCTTTCCGGACTGTACAGGGCGGACGAGGGCGAGATCTGGCTGAAGGGCAAAAAGCTGACATCCCGGGGCATTAAGGCCATGATAGATGCCGGTGTTTCGATCATTTATCAAGAGCTCAATCTTATGCGGCACCTCTCCGTTGCGGAGAACATCTTCATCGGCAGAGAGCCGATGAGGCCCGGCGGTCTGATCGACTGGAGCAGGATGTATGCGGATGTCCGTAAGCTGCTCGAGCCCTTCAATGTCGACCTCAACCCCAAAACCAAGATATACATGTTGAGCCCGGCGTATCAGCAGGTCGTGGAGATCGCGAAGGCCCTCTCCCTCAAATCCGAGATTCTTGTCATGGATGAACCGACGGCACCGCTTACCGGCAACGAAGTGGGCAAGCTCTTCGAAATCATCCGAAATCTGAAAAACAGCGGCGTTTCGATCATATATATTTCACACCGACTTGAGGAAATACCTCAGGTGGCGGACCGTGTCTCCATCCTGCGCGATGGCGAAAAGATCCTGACCAGGCCTCTGGCGGAGCTTACGACGTCTGAGATCATCAAGCACATGGTTGGGCGCACGCTCACAGAGCAGTACCCCAAAGTGCCCATTCCCCTTGGAAAGGAAGTGCTCCGTGTCGAAAGCCTCGCAAAGAGAGGATACTGCTCCGATGTCTCTTTTGGCGTCAAAAGCGGGGAGATCGTCGGATTCACCGGCCTCGTGGGCGCGGGCCGCACCGAAATCATGCAGACAATCTATGGCCGCCTTAAAAAAGATGCCGGCAGAGTTTACATCGAAGGCAGAGAGGCACACATCCGCAATACGCGCGATGCAGTCAGGAAAGGCATTGGCCTCATACCCGAAGAGCGCAAGCGTCAGGGGCTGGTGCTTGGCCTCTCAGTCTTGGACAATGCTGCCCTGACCATTCTCGACAGGGAATCGCTTTTGGGATTCTTAAAGCAGAAGAAGCTTAAGGGGCTCGTGGGGAGAATGGTCGAGGTCATGGAGATAAAGACCCCCGCGGTCAGGCAGCTTGTAAAATACCTTTCGGGAGGAAACCAGCAGAAGGTCATCCTCGCGAAATGGTTCCTGCGCAACTGCAAGGTTTATATCTTCGATGAGCCGACGCGCGGCATCGACGTCGGGGCGAAGGTCGAGATTTACAGGCTTATGCAGGACCTGGCGAAGGAAGGGGCAGGCATCATCATGGTCTCTTCGGAACTTCCGGAAGTGCTCAACATGAGCGACCGGATCGAGGTCGTCTTTGGCGGCCGGATTGTCAAGGAATTCCGGAGAGAAGAGGCCGACAGCGAGAAGGTAATGGAATATGCCCTTGGTCTTCATGAAAGTGAAAGCCCGCAAAAACTTCAGGGTGTAGGAGCCGAATCATGAAAACAAGATTTGTCGAAACGCTTAAAAATTATGGCATCATACTCGCCTTTTTCCTCATCTGCCTGGTGCTCGCGATTCTCTCTCCCGTATTTCTTACGCTAAACAATATCATCAACATCATTCGGCAGACATCAATCTATGGGATCATGGCGGTGGGGATGACCTTTGTGATTCTGACGGGAGGCATTGACCTCTCGGTAGGCTCGGTCCTGGCCGTATCGGGCGCCATCTGCGCAGGAATGCTCAAGGCAGGGAGCCCCATCATCCTGGTCATCCTTGTCACGCTGGGGGTCGGGGTCGCATGCGGCCTCGCAACGGGCTTGTTCGTGACAAAGGCAAGAATCACGCCGTTTGTCGTGACGCTCGGCATGATGAGCATTGCACGGGGTTTGGCCCTGATCTACACCAAGGGCTATCCGATTTCCGGGTTCTCCCAGTCCTTCCGTCAGATCGGCGGCGGCTATCTTGCGGGAATACCCATTCCCATCATTCTGTTTCTGGTGATCGTGATCATCGCGTATGTCATACTGACGCAGACAAAGCTCGGGCGTTACACCTACGCAATCGGCGGCAACGAAGAGACGGTGAGACTGTCCGGCATCAATTCGGACTTCTATAAAACACTCGTCTACGTCATATCCGGGTTTACAGCCGCCTTCAGCGCGCTCATCCTGACATCGCGCCTGAATTCTGCCGAACCCGTCGCCGGCAACGGCTACGAGCTCGACGTGATTGCCGCGGTCGTCATAGGAGGAGCGAGCCTCAATGGCGGTCGGGGGAGCGTGTGGGGCACGTTCATCGGGGCTCTTCTCATCGGTGTCATCAACAACGGAATGAACCTCCTCGGCATTTCGCCGTATTTTCAGCAGGTGGTCAAAGGACTCATCATTATTGGCGCCGTATGGCTCGATCAGCTCAGAGGAAAAGAGGAGTAAGGAGGCATGCCGTGAAAACAGAGGCCCTTTGGTATTTGGGAGAGCGTTCGGTTGAACTGAGAGAGATGGAGATTCCCGACCCCAAGGCCCACGAGGTCCTTGTCGAGATAGAGATGTGCGGGATGTGCAGCTGGGATGTACTCTCTTTTGCGGGAAAATTCGGGAAGTTCCATCCATATCCGTTTGTTGCGGGCCACGAGGGGGTGGGGCGCGTGATCGAGGTCGGCGACAATGTGTCATCGGTCAAGGTCGGGCAGCGTGTCGCCTGCCATGAGGTTCCCATCGGCGTTCCCGGTGGCGCGCTGATGGCTCGCCATGCCCTGCGGACCGAGCAGAAAGTCACGATTATTCCCGAAAACCCCATTCCTCTGAAATATTGGGTCGTCGAGCCGGTCGTGTGCATTGTCAATGGTCTCGTATACGCCGGGATACAGCCCGGCGACTCCGTGGCCCTCATCGGTGCGGGATACATGGGGCTCATCTTTGCACAGGGGCTCGCCAAAACCCTGGCAAGGGAGGTGGTCGCCTTCGATGTCGATGAACAGCGCCTCGCCCTTGCGAGAGGGTTCGGCGTCACCCGGACCGTGAAGATCGAGGGCGGAGTCATCCCCGAAGAATTTCGGCGTCGCTTCGACGTGATCATAGAGACGGCCGGGCGGCCCTCTTCCATGGAAATGGCGCTTGCATTTGCCAAAACCGGGGCCATTATCGAGAATTTCGCGTGGCACCACCACAGGCATGAATTCGATCTCGATGCCTGGCACACGAACGCCTGGCGAATTCTGAACATTCAGCCGAGCGTCAACCCGCATTTCGGCGATCTCTTTCCCCGCACCGTCGACCTCATGATCAACGGCACATTTTCGAATGAAAAGCTCATCACGCACTGGGCGCCGGTCGAGGAGGCCAAGGATATCTTTTCAACGGCGCTGGACAGACGCGACAGCTACATGAAGGGCGCCATCATGTTCAAGCCATAGTGTTCAATTCAGGTCGGACTACAATCCTTGCACAATCCAAACACTTCCAGATTGTGGCCCATTATATGAAAACCTTTCTCTTCGAGCTGCGGTATGAATGTGTCCATCGGACAGTTATCCATTACTATGATTTTATGGCAGTTCAGGCAGACGGCATAATGCTTATGCTTGAAGCGGTTGAGTTCATACACCGCCATCTCATTGTTCATCACGTTGGTTTTGATCGCCACGCCCTTTTTGACGAAGAGCTCCAGTATCCGATACACGGTAGACAGCCAGGCGGCATCCCCGCCCTTTTCCATTTCGGCGCATATGTCCGTTGCGCTCAAAGGCTTTTCGGAATCCTCGAGTATCGAGAGCACACTTTTGCGCTGCCTGGTCCTTTTTATTCCCGCAGGCCAGTCGTTCTGTACTGTGTTCGTCAAAGCATTGCCTCGTTGATCCGCAGATTATTGACGTGCAAATGCGTATTATTCGCATTTGATTTATTATAGGACGGCAATTCCGGAGCGTCAAGCGTTTCTGCTGCGGATGGCGTTGATGCTCGCTCGCAGCCTTTTTGTGACCAGCACCATGAGGAGGACTGCGACGGAGATGAGGGCGGTGAACCCGCCGGGGGCGACGTTGAGGTAATACGACATAAAGAGCCCCAGCATGATGTCGATGACGCTGAAGACAATTGAGAATATCAGTGTGAGTTTAAATCCCTTCCCGAGCTGCAGCGCCGTGGCGACGGGGAGGGCGATCATAGAGCTGAGCACCAGCACGCCCACGATTCTTATAGACACGGATATCGCGGAGGCCACGAGGACGGAAAAGACATAGTTGATCAGCCTGACTTTTACGCCCGCAACCTTGGCGGCCTCCTCGTCGTACGCGATATAGACCATCTGGTGGTACAGGAGAATCAGGATCAAAACGGAGACCGCGCTGAGGATCAGCACCATGACCATATCGAACCGGGTTACGGTCAGAATGCTTCCGAACATAAAGGAGTCCGCATTTGCATGGAGCCTGCCGGAGCTGATGATGGTGATGGCGGTCCCCACGCTCAGGGAGAGCACGATGGTGAGAATCAGATCGCTGTACTTTTTGAAATAGCCGCGCAGGAATTCGATCAGCGCACCGCAGACGGAGGTAAAGATGAATGCGCCGAGTATGGGATTCTGATTTGTCATCAGCCCGATGGTGATGCCCGCCAGCGAGGCGTGGGCCAGCGTGTCCCCTATCATGGAATAGCGGCGGAGCACCAGAAAGATGCCGATGCAGGGGCATAGAATCGAAATGAATACGGAGACGAAGAGTGCGTTCTGCATAAAGCTGTAATTAAGCATTGTCATCGTTTTTCCCCTTGTGTTTCAGAAATTCGTCGGCATACTGCCGGGGCGTGCAGAGGTGCCCCCGTCCGCCCGTCAAATGATAGATCAGCGTCGAGTTGGAAATGGCGGCATCCAGGTTGTGCTCGACGGAGACGATGGTGATGCCCTTTTCTTTGTTTATTCTTCTCAGGAAACCGTAGATCTCTTTTTGGCTGCCCACGTCCACGCCGGTCGAGGGTTCATCCAGAATCAGCAGATCCGGGTTTCCCATCAATGCCCTCGCGATCAGTATTTTCTGGCTCTGGCCGCCGGAGAGGGTGCCCATCAGTGCGTCCGTAAAGCCGGACATCCCGACCTGCCCGAGATTTTCCGCAATCACGCCCTTGCTTTTGATCTTCAGCAATCTGCGGTAGGAGTTCAGCGCCTCATAGACCGTAATGGGGAAATTGGAGTTGGAGAAATCGCTTCTCTGCGGAAGATATCCGATCCTCCTTGCCCGAGACACGATGCTTCCGCCCGTGGGTTTTATGAATTTCAATATCAACCGCATCAGCGTGGTCTTCCCGCTGCCGTTCTCACCCACGACCGATACATACTCGCCGTCATGTATCTCCAGATCGATGCCGCCCAGCACATACGGCGGCGAGCCCGTATAGGAGAAGAATAATTTTTCCGCCTTGATCATGGTGGACATCCTTTCCGACTATGCATTCACACTATTCCTACCAAATGCAAATGAAATGCATTCGCACTTGACAGGAATATTCCCGCACGCTATCATGGGCATTATAGATGCAAATGGGAAGCATTTGCAAGTAGATGTCAGGGAGGTCGATACAATGTTGAAGAGATGGGCTGTTCTGCTCTTATGTCTGATTACCATTGTGGGCTTTTCGGCGTGCGGCAAGAAGAATTCGACAGATGCGACGAAGGGAAACAAGATCAAGGTCTCCATCAGTTTTAACGCAATGAAGGAGTTTGTGGCGGCAGTCGGAAAGGATAGGGTGGAGATATCGACGATTATACCGAATGGTACGGAAGTGCACGATTTTGAGCCGAAGGCACAGGATTTTGCCGGCCTCAGTGCGGCCAGGGTCTTCGTATACAACGGACTCGGCGTGGAGGCCTGGGCGGACAAGGCGATTCAGGCCGCCAAAAATGCGAAGCTGATTGCTGTGGAAGCCTCCAAGGGTGCTGACGCCATCGCGAACACGGACCCCGAGGAAATCGAGGAACACGGACAGTACGATCCCCATATCTGGCTCAGCCTGAAAGGTGCCGAACTTGAAGTGAAAAACATCAAAGACGCGCTTGTCCAGGCGGACCCATCCAACAAGGACTACTACGAGAAGAACTGCAGCGACTTCGTCGCCCAGCTGGAGAGCCTCTACAGCGAATACACAGAAAAATTCCAGTCTGCGGAGAAAAAGAGCTTTGTGACGGGGCACGCCGCCTTTGCCTATCTCTGCCGGGACTTCGGTCTGAAGCAGAACAGTGTGGAAGGCCCGTATGCAGAGGGCGAACCCACCGCGCAGCAGTTGGCCGAACTTGTGGAGTACTGCAGGGAAAACAAGGTGACGACCATTTTTGCCGAGAGCATGGTGAGCCCTGAAGTTTCTAAGACCCTGGCCAACGAAGTCGGGGCAAAGGTCGAAACGATCTATACGATGGAGAGCGGCGAGGGGGATATGACGTACCTGGACCGGATGAAGGACAATCTGTCCAAGATTTATGCGAGCCTGACAGAGTAAATGCCCCTAGACAGCTCCAGGCTAGATAGAAGGGTCCACTTTACACTATTTCCGGAAAGTTATCACCGACTGTGACATTTTTAAGCACTAGTGGTGAAATTATAGCCAAATGAACATTAATTCTTATTTAATTCCCGTCAAAAGGTCCCTAAAAGACATCGCATATAGAAGAATTTTTTGCGGTCCTTCCGGAAATCTTCGGTATTGTGAAATGGTTCGCTGACAACTTTTTTGGCACGGATCCTGCTTGTATATCCTTGATGGACTCTGCATGGTTTATCATCGCTGACGACTTCACAGGATCAGGCGATTCGGCGGTTCAATTCAGGACTCAGGATCTCCCGGTTAGATTAATTCTGGCGCCTGATCTGGAGGGATTTTTATCAGTCCGCCGATCGGCCTATGTGGTGAACAGCGATTCCAGATTCCTTTCAGGCCTCGATGCTTACGCGAGGGTGCGCGGAATAGCCGAAAAAATCAGCAGGTCTGGAAAGAGCCGGCTTTTTAAAAAAATTGATTCCACCTTGAGAGGAAATATTGCCGAAGAGGTGGCCGCGGTTATGGACGGGGCCGGCTATGCCCGAGCTCTGGTCTGTCCGGCGGCTCCGCGCAACGGCCGAACGGTTGTGGATGGAATCTGCCTGGTCAACAGAAAGCCTATCAACGCCGATACCGTCACCAGAGATCATTTCACTCCTGTAGGCGAAGCCCGGCTAGCGCCACATTTCGAATCGAAATTCCCTGGTTGTATTGCGCATCTTTCCCTGGAGCTGCTGCGCTGGGGCCCTGATGCCCTGGCTGAACGCGTCGAAGCCTTGAGCGCCAAAGGTGCTCGAATATTCACCGCCGACGCCGAAACTCTGGAGGATCTTGCTCTCCTTGTCTCCCTGACAAAGCTCCCCGACCTTCTGTTCGTGGGTTCTTCGGGCCTGGCTGAGGCTCTTGCGAGGCAGTCGACGGTGCAGTCCGAAAAGCCAGCGGCAGTGCCGCTCAAAACCCCAGCGCCCGTGCCTGTTGAAGTACCGGCGCTGAATTCCTCGCAGCGAGCTTCGGAGAACGCGGGAATTCTGCGGCTGCCCGAGGCCAGGATAGCCCTTTTTGTGGGCTCGGTTACCCCTACCAGTGCTGCCCAGTGCGCCTTCCTTGCCGCCTCGGAGGCCGTACAGCGGATAGTTATAGATGGCAAGGCCGTGGCCGGGCAGCCGGAGGCGGAGATGGTTCGTGTTCTTGCTGCCGTAAAAGCCCTGCCCGATACCGCGCTGCTTTTCCATACCAGTCCTGTGCAGAAGGGTTGTTCCGCCGAAGAGGCCCGGAGGATCGGGGCGAGGATATCCCAATTCATGGGCGACCTTGCCCTAGAGATCGGGAAACTCCGTTCTATACGCTTTCTTTTCGCTATGGGCGGCGATACCGCGGCTCGGATAGTCTCCTGCCTTGGTGTGGACTACATAGATTTTACCGATGAAATCCTGCCCGGGCTTCCCTACGGCAGCTGCATGTCCAAGGAGCTGGGAACGAGCCTGCAGTTCGCCTGCAAGTCCGGCGGCTTCGGAGCGATGGACGCCCTGGTACAGGTTTTGGACCGTGTATCGGCTGTGCAGCATCCTGGTACGGCTGTGGTAGGCGACGGAAGCCCCGAATCGGCCAAGGAGAAAATTGTATGATTTCTTTTTCCATCGTAGCACCTCCACGGCTGGAATTCGGCCTGGGCAAGATCACCTTGGTACCCGATATCGTTAAAACCCTGGTAGCTTCCGGGAAAATCCTGGTCTTAAGCGACAAGGGTGTGGCAGGGACCGGTGTACCTACCAAGATCGTCAAGACTCTGGAGGATCAGGGCTATTCTGTTTCTCTGGTGGATATGGTGCCACCCGAGCCATCGACTTATGATCTGGATGCTGTTGCTGTCAGCCTGAGGGGCGAAAAGGCCGCAGCAATCGTAGCGATCGGAGGCGGATCGGTTATGGACGCCTCCAAGATACTTGCCGTGCTGGCCAGCAAGGGCTGGAGCACCGCCGAGCTGGCCGAGCGGGGCGTGCCCGGCCGGGGCGTTCCGACAGTTATGATTCCAACAACCGCCGGCACAGGCTCGGAGTCGACGCCTAACGCGATCGTGCTCTTCCCTGAGAAAAAGCTTAAAGTCGGCATTGTGAGCCCCTATTTTATACCTGAACGGGTTGTCTTGGACCCTGAGTTAACGGTTGGTCTTCCACAGAAGCTGACTGCCTCGACGGGAGTGGATGCCTTATGCCACCTCTTGGAGTGCTTTATCTCCAAAAAAGCCAATCCTATGAGCGATATGATGGCCAAGGAGGGTATGAGACTTCTGCTGCCAGCCCTGCCTGAGGCTTATCGAAATGGAGCCGACCTGGAAGCCCGCTCGGCCTGTCTGTTGGCGGCCTATTACGGCGGCGCCTGCATAGCCGCTTCCGGCACAACCGCCGTCCACGCTCTTTCCTATCCTTTAGGAGGGACTTACAGGATTCCCCATGGTGTATCCAATGCGGTGTTGCTTGTGCCTGTCATGAGTCACCAGAAGAAGAAAATCGCTCCTCGCCTGGCCGAGGCGGCCAGGGCGATCGGTCTTGTACCGGCGACTGGAGGGATAAGCGTAGAAGAAGAGGCCAGTCTCCTCATCGATAGCCTGGACAAGTTGGTAAAGGAGCTGAAAATCCCCACCAGCCTAAAGGAGTTGGGCGTTCCCGACGGAGCCCTAGCCTCCCTCACTGAAGCAGCCTACGGGGTGCGGAGACTTTTGGATAACAATCCTGTCGATCTGAGCCGGGAGGATATCCGGGCTATATACGAGTCGGTAAAGTGAGGTAGGAGAAGTGAAGGGCTGGCGACCACGGGTGATGATCACGGTGGCGGAGATGGCCGCGGGCAAGCTCCGGAGAGCAGCCAAACTGAAGACCTAAGGATATAAGCAAGGAGAAAACGTATGGATACAAGGCTGCCGATCATAGGCATTTCCATGGGAGACCCTGCGGGTATCGGCCCCGAAATCGCCGCCAAGGCTCTGGCGAATCCCGAGACCTATAAAAAATGCAGACCCCTGGTCACCGGCGACGCCTCGGCGATGGAGCAAGCGGTACAAATCGCCAAGGTGAATCTAAAAGTTAATCCCATAGCAAAACCTTCTGAGGCTAAGTTCGAATTCGGAACCCTCGATGTTATCGACCTGAAGGATGTCGATGTCGCGCAACTTCAGCACGGTAAGGTGTCGGCCATGGGCGGGAAGGCAGCCTTCGACGCTGTGAGTAAGGTAATAGAGCTGGCCATGGCCGGGGAAGTGGATGCCACAGTTACGGGCCCCCTTAATAAGGAAGCGCTCAACCTCGCCGGCTATCACTACACAGGCCACACCGAAATTTACGCGGAATTCACCAAGACCAAAGATTACACAATGATGCTCGCCGAAGGCAATCTGAGAGTAGTCCATGTATCGACCCATGTTTCTCTGCGCCAGGCCTGCGACAACGTAAAAAAAGACAGGGTATACGCAGTAATAAAGCTGGCTTACGACACGATGCATGATTTTGGAATCGAGAATCCAAAGATCGGTGTCGCGGGCCTGAATCCACATGCCTCCGACGGCGGTCTTTTCGGCTGGGAAGAAGCGGAGGAAATCGCCCCAGCGATAGCGAAGGCAATATCCGAGGGGATGATGGTGGACGGCCCCGTGCCCCCGGATACTCTTTATTCCAAAGCCCTGGGGGGCTATTACGACATCGTGGTGGCCATGTATCACGACCAGGGACATATTCCGCTTAAGCTTGTAGGCTTTACCTGGAACGACGCGGGAAAGCGCTGGAATTCCATGAGAGGGGTGAACATCACCCTTGGCCTTCCAATTATCCGTACCTCGGTGGATCACGGCACCGCTTTTGGAAAGGCAGGCAAGGGGACGGCCACTGAAGAAAGCCTCATAAACGCTATCGACTACGCAGTGCATTTTGCGAAACAGCGTATGGCCAAGCGAGATCAAAAATGAAGCGAAGCACCTTTGTGGCCTTGGTAACCGCCTTCAGGCAAGACGAGAGCGTCGACTACGATGCAATCGCTGCCCAGGTGAAAAGACAGATCGCTGCGGGCAACGATCTCTTCGTTTGTGGCACCAACGGGGACTTTTCCAGTCTTACCTTCGGCGAGCGGGTGAAGGTGGTGGAAACCTGTGCCTCCCTAAAAGGATCGGCCAGGTTGATAGCCAACGCGGGATTCCCCTCGACTTACGAAACGATCCTTCTGGCCAAGGAATATCAGGCCCTTGGGGTAGAGGCGCTGGCAGCGATTACTCCTTACTTTATCGCCTGCACCCAGGAAGGATTGTACCGACACTACGCCAGTATAGCCGAGGCTATCTCGGTTCCCCTCTATATCTATGAAATCCCCGCTCGTACCGGCAATTCCATTGAAGTGGAGACCATGGCCAGGCTGGCAAAGCAGGGCAATGTAAAGGGCATAAAGGATTCATCAGGGAAAACCGAGCGCCTGGACAGACTAGCCCAGATCTGCGTCGAAAACCCGGGTTTTGAGCTCTACAACGGCACCGACTCCTTCATTCTTTACGGCCTTAGGAAGGGCGCATCAGGCTGTGTATCAGGTCTGGCCAATGTTGCGCCGGACTGGGTACGGGCTATAGTCTCGGCGTTTGAAAAAGGCGATGAAGAGAAAGCCGAGGTGGCTCAGCAGAGGCTCAACGGTCTCCGCGAAAGGCTCTATTCCTTTGGCTATGCCCCGGCAATGGTGAAGCGGGCCCTCTATCTGATGGATAAGAACGTGGGCAACAACAGACTTCCCGCCCTTGTCCCGGACAGAGCGATAGACGAAGGAATTTTCTCCCTTTTGCTTGATCTAGGTCTCGTACGCGCGGATGCACGTTTGTAATCGTTTGAGGGAGGAGTGATACAACATCAATAATGTTGGTTTGATGAATGACAGAGATTTGGAAAAAGGATCGAGCTCTATGCGTGCATCGGCTATTTCTTTGAGTGCGTAATCTCAGCTTTGCTGAGTAAATATATTGTCTGGAGTCAACCTCAGGGTTGATGTTTTATAGGAGGTTCAGATGAAAAGAACGATTATTCTGCTACTGTTTTCGTTGTTACTGATCGTTGTTGTAGGATACGGGTCAGTATTCGCTGATGGAGGCAATAAAACCGAAGCGTCGGAGGGCATCTCCCAAGAGATTACTTTGATGGTAACCAACCTGCCTACTAGCATTGATCCTCTTCAAGATACCGGATTAAGTGCCCTAACAGCATACAGTCTACTGTATGATCGCTTGATCGACATCGATAAAAGCGGAAACACCATTCCGAGTTTAGCACTTTCTTGGAAACCAATCAAACCAACGGTCTGGCGGCTTGAACTACGGCAAGGTGTCTTTTTTCATAACGGGGAGCGATTTAACGCCAAAACGGTACAGAGCGTAATAATGCGAGCCTTGCATGGCACCGAAAGCCGACAGAAAGCCCAGATCAGCCTTATAAAAGATGTCCAGATCGTCAATGATTATGCGATAGATATCATCACATCTGAACCGTGGTCTCTTCTTCCGAACCGCCTCTCCCGCTTGTGGATTTACCCCACGGAATACTTCAACCAGGTAGGCTTGGAGGGTTTTTTGAAAAAGCCTATTGGAAGCGGATCATATCGGTTTGTAAAATGGCAGCAAGACAATTATTTGATACTGGAAAAAAATGATAAATACTGGAGAGAACAGCAGTCAGAAATCAAGAAGATCACGCTTCGACATACCCCAGATATGAATGCCAGGATCAACGCACTGGAGTCCGGGGAAGCCGATATGGCGTTTATAATCGATCCTGAACAGATTGTTCGACTCGAAAAGTTGGGGTACAAGACACTTAATCAACCTTTAGGGCAAGCGTACATTTACTTCTTCCGCACCACACTAAAATCTCCGGTTGCAGATGTCCGGGTCAGGAGAGCGATCAACTACGCCATTGATGTCGATACAATAATCAAATCCCTCTTTTTAGGCATGGCAAGCAAGCTTGAAGGCCAACCCGTAGGCTCGGATGCTTTTGGGTATGACTCATCAATCAAGGCCTATCCTTATGATCCGCAAATGGCAAAAAAACTGTTGGCGGAAGCAGGTTATCCTCAAGGATTCACAATAGCCTTCGACGGCACATCCGGAATGGCCCCAAAAGACAAAGAGGTGGCGGAATTGATTGCCGATCAACTGGCACAAATCGGCATTCACATGCAGATAAACCTTAATGAACGCGGTGTTTATTTAGAAAAAATGATGAACGCGAAAATGTCCCCTATCTGGTCCATATCCTTGAACTATGCTCCTACAATGGATCTATTCGGACCGATGAATAACGCGACAAGTTTTACCGGCCACAAGAGCCATTCGGATCCCGCCTTTGACTCATTGTATCTCCGTTGGCTAGCGGCTTTCGATCAAAAAGAACAACTCAAAATCGGCCGTGAAATGTTGAAATACTATCATGATGAAGCATTGGCCTTGTTCTTGTGGCAAAGTCCCGGCTTGTATTCTATCAGCCCTAAGGTGCAAGGAATCGAGATGAATCCGGATTACACGATAAACTTATTGAATGCCGTAGTTAAATGATTTGGACGACAAATAAGGTAGAATTGCATGGCAAAATATGTATTGCGTCGAGTTTTATTGATCCCTCTCACTATGGTGGGCGTGTTGACGATTGTCTTCTTCGTGCTGAGACTATCCGGGGATCCGGTGTACCTTTTTACTACCCAGGAATCGACGCCTGAAGAAATCGAGATGCTCAGGGAAGAATTGGGGTTCAACAAACCGCTACCGATTCAATACATAAGATACCTGAGGAGAGCCGTCGTACTGGATTTTGGGACATCGCTGCGTTATGGCGAGCCGGCTATCAACCTGATCCTGGCCAGATGGCCGGCGACCCTCCAATTGGCTGTATGCGCATTGCTGGTTTCGATTGCCATCGGTTTACCTTTCGGGGCGATCTCAGCGCTGAAGCGTGGGACCATATGGGACACTATCTGCTCGACTATCACGCTGATTGGGCAGGGCGCCCCGGTTTTCTGGATCGGTATAATGCTGATACTAATATTCTCTGTACGACTGAGGCTCTTGCCTGCAACGGGAAGTGGTACTCTGAAACATCTGATACTGCCGAGCATAACCTTAGGCGCCTTTTTTGCCGCGAGAGTCGCACGCATAAGCCGTACGTCGATTCTTGAAGTGATGCAAAAGAAATATATCGTAACAGCGCGGGCTATAGGCACGAAAGAATTGAGAGTTCTATACCTCCATGTACTAAAAAACGCTGCAATTGCTATCGTTACCATAATTGGTTTGAGCATCCCTTCGCTGATCGGCGGAGCAGTCATGGCTGAATCGATCTTCAACTGGCCTGGAGTAGCTGGATTTATGGTTAATGCCGTCTATAACCGGGATTATCCTGTTGTGCAAGCTGGAATATTCATCCTGTCATTTACTGTCGCGGTAACAAACTTGGTTGTAGATGTTCTCTACACGTACTTGGATCCGCAGATAAGGCTTGGGAGCCAGAAGGTTTGAACCAAATGTCAGAAACCATTCTTTCCGTCAAAAACCTGAATGTTCAATTCATCACCAAAAGAGGCATCATAAAAGCCGTGCAGGATGTGTCTTATTCGCTGGAAAAGGGTGAAGCGGTCGGTATAGTCGGGGAAAGCGGATGCGGCAAGAGTGTCTCGGTACTTTCCCTATTACGGTTATTGCCCGAAAATCTGGCCAGAATTAAATCCGATGAGATACGATTTTGCGATACAGACTTGTTGCACATTGCGAATAAAGATATGCAAAACATACGTGGCAGTAAAATTTCTATAATTTTCCAAGACCCGATGGCTTCCTTGAATCCGGTGTTGACCATTGGCCGCCAATTGAGAGAACCATTAATTATCCACAGAATGGCAAAAGCCAAGGAAGCGAATAACAAAGCCTTGGAGTTGCTGAGGATGGTCCAGATACCCGATCCCGAAGAAAGAATGAACAACTACCCTTATGAAATGTCCGGAGGTATGCGACAGCGTGTCATGATCGCGATGAGCCTAATTTGTAACCCCGAATTACTCATTGCAGATGAACCGACCACTGCCTTGGATGTGACCGTACAGGCGCAAATCATCGATTTGGTCAAAGAATTACGCCGACGATTGGGAATGTCACTCATCTGGATTTCCCACGATCTAGGTATCATTGCGGGGCTGGTGAACCGAGTGCTCGTCATGTACGCAGGGACCATCGTGGAAGAAGCCCTCGTCGATGATCTGTTTTACACCCCTCGACATCCCTATACCCGGGCGCTGCTCGCGTCAATTCCACAAGCGGAAGGCCAACTAAAAAGAAAGTTACAGCCTATCAGAGGGAGCCCGCCGGACCTGTTGAATCTTCCCCGAGGATGCCTTTTCGCAGAACGGTGCAACTACGTGAAGGATGTATGCAGGAAGGAAAAACCTCCCATCCGCAGGATAAATGACAATCATCGATGTGCTTGCTGGATGGATACAACCACAAGTGAGGTACTATGAACGACGGGCAGAACATTGTTGAAATCAGGAATTTGAAAAAATATTTCCCCGTCAAACACAAGCTCTTTGCGAAACAAAACTGCTTGGTACGAGCAGTGGACGATATTAGTTTCACTATTAAAAAAGGGGAAACCCTTGGTCTTGTCGGAGAAAGCGGTTGCGGAAAATCCACCACTGGCAGGACGATAGTGAGGCTGTATAAGCCCACCGCCGGTTCAGTCTTATATGATGGCATTGATTTGGCCAAATTATCAAAGAAAGAGATGCGTATCATGCGCCGGAACATGCAGATCATTTTCCAAGACCCTTTCTCCTCCTTGAATCCCCGGATGACTGTCGGGAACATTATATCCGAACCCTTTGTCATCCATAACATGGGGACGAAAAAGACCTGTAAAGAGCACGTGGAAGCGCTCATCAATAAAGTCGGGCTAAAAGGCGATACATACTACAGATATCCTCACGAGTTTTCCGGCGGACAATGCCAGAGGTTAGTCATTGCCCGCGCATTGGCACTGAATCCGGAATTCATCGTGTGCGACGAACCGATCTCGGCGCTAGATGTCTCGATTCAAGCCCAGATTGTCAATTTGCTGGAAGGGTTGCAAGAGGAACTAAAGCTTACATACTTATTCATCGCCCATGATTTGAGCATGGTACGATATATCTCCAATCGCGTGGCGGTGATGTATCTGGGCAAGATTTTCGAGTTAGGGGAAAGCGAAGAAATATATACCCATCCCCTTCATCCCTACACAAAGGGGCTGCTCTCCTCCATTCCATATCCCAATCCCAAAGTAGAAAGAACCAGGACTCGGCATTTCCCTTCGGGGGAAATCCCGAGTCCGACAGATCCGCCATCCGGCTGTCGTTATCATCCCAGATGCCCCATCGCTGATAAAAAGTGCAAAAGTGATCAGCCGGAGTTGAAAAGCGTGGGGAAACAGCATTGGGTTGCATGTCATCTGATATGAGAGATAAGCGGCGTAATGACCGACGGAGGACTTATATTATGAAGAAAGAGTTGACGACGGTAAATAGACAAAATAATGCGGCAAAGAATGTGAAAGGTATACTCGGTGGCGTATTGTTGTTCGGCATCATATTCTTATCTCTTATTGGTCCCCTAGTTTATCAAGTGGATCCGAGGTCAACGAATCTATTACAAAGACTGCAGCCTCCCGCTCTGTTCAGCAAGGCTTCGGAGCACTTTTTGGGTACCGACCAGCTGGGAAGGGATATTCTAAGCAGACTTATATATGGAGCACGAATATCGCTTTTTGTCAGCCTCTGTTCCATTTTGATAGCCATATTTCTGGGTGTCACTCTTGGTATGCTCGCGGGATATTACGGGGGGTGGTTTGACAATTTACTCATGAGGATAGGAGACGTTCAGCTCTCCATTCCTTTCCTGGTCTTGGCTATAAGCGTAATAGCCGTATTGGGGTCGGGCCTCGTGAATGTGGTTCTCATATTAGGAGTGACTGGCTGGATCCAATTTGGCAGAGTGGTCCGGGCGGAAACCATGCATATCAAGGAGCGGGAGTTTGTATCATCGGCCATAGCATTAGGCGCCAGCGATATCCGCATTCTTTTCGTCCATATCCTGCCTAATATAATCCCGACAACCATCGTATTGACGACATTTCAATTTGCATTGTTGATCATAGTCGAGTCGAGCTTAAGTTTTTTGGGATTGGGGGTACAACCGCCCGCAGCCAGCTGGGGATCGATGATAAATGACGGTAAAACTTATATCCAGACAGCTTGGTGGCTCTCAACAATTCCTGGGTGCATGATAACTTTACTGGTTCTTGGCGCGAATTTATTCGGCGATTGGCTGAGGGATCGATTAGATCCCCACCTTCAACAGCAGGCATAATTGCCTCAAGGAGTTCATATGTTCAGAAAAGACATTCTTGATCTTAAAACCTTAGTGAAAAATGGAATGCTCTATAAAAACCTGGATACAGATCAGCGAGTAGAAGCTCTGATCCCTACCATCGGGTACAGCAATCACGCATCACAATTGCTCACTCTTTCAAACGGCGACCTATTCTGCTGCTGGATGGCGGGCTCCTATGAGGGCCATTCAGGCATGAACATCGTAGGATCCATCCTTCCCCATCAGAGCATCCAGTGGTCTCCATGCTTTCCGATAGCGACGGACTCAACGCATTCGCTGCAGAACCCCGTCCCCTTCCAGGCCGGTGATGGAATACTCTATGTGTTCTACACATCGCAGGAGACGCGCAACTGCACCGAAGCAGAATGGAGAGAGAAACTATCGAAAGGCGAAGTGACCGGAAGTTTTACCATGCAATTCACTGCGGTGGTGATGTACGTCGAGTCCACCGACCTTGGAAAGACATGGAGCGCAGGGAAAACCTTTTTCTCCAAGCAAGGCTCGTTCATCCGTCAGCGTTTGGTCGCTCTGCCGGACAACACACTTCTTTTCCCGATTTATTACAGTGGTGATACGAATAATGTCAATAGTCGTTACGGGAACGATTACTCAGTCGTAAAAAAAGCTTCCGGCATATCGTCGGAATGGAAGGAAATCCCCGTGCCGGGAAGCCGAGGTCGGGTCCATATGTCTGTCGTGAATACCGCCACCCCCAACAAGTTGGTGGCGTTTTTCAGGAGCAGGAGCGCCGATAGAATATACCGCGCCTTCTCCCTCGATTGCGGTGAGAACTGGAGCGCGCCGGAGAGGACCATACTCCCCAATAATAATGCCTCTATCATGGCCATAGGCCTGCAAAGCGGCAGGATCGCCGTGATCTTCAACCATTACGCCGCCCAAGACGAAAACAGTTCCGCCACCGTATGGCCATCGCAACGTCACAGATTGACACTGGCGCTGTCGGAGGACGAAGGGATCACCTGGCCCTATATGCGCATGCTCGAATGTGGCGATGGATTTTTCGATTCCGTCAACGATTGTCTCAACAGGGAGATTTCCTATCCCGCAATCATTCAAGACAACGATGGAGCGATCCATTGCAGTTACACATTCGCGGGCAGGTTGTGTATAAAGTATGCCAGGGTGGACGAGCCCTGGATCATGGGCAGTGCTTTGCGCAAATGAAACTATGTCGCGCCAAGAGAGTGGACGGCATAACCCAGGAGTAGTCGCATGAAAGAGATGGTACAACAGTTCCGATGGCATATAACGGGCGGCGCCTGTGCCGTGGGCAAGAAAGGTTTTTTGGAGATCGAGCGGGCAGGTAAGGAAGAATGTGTCGCGAAGCGCGAGCTCCTCTTCCCCTTGAAAGACAGAGGCGGAGAATTGTCGTGCGCCCTGCGCTTCGTGATAGGAAAAGAATACGCCATACGATTGTATGACGCGAAGATGGCCACGGTGACACAACTCTGTGTTCTCCGAAGCGGCTGGATAGTGGGCGTCGCTGGTGACAAAGAAATTCAGACAGGGTATTACCTGACCTGGTTCAGGGGACGGCCGGTTGTGGATCCTCTTTTCTTCATCCAGAATCCACAGGACAAGTCGTATAAGACAGCGGAAAGCGACGTGCATGTGTTCACGTTCAAGGAAATCGATTTTGCCCGAAAATCGCTGGTCTTGGGTTTCGACGATCAGACCAAGACTTTGATGTCTGTTCTCCAGGGGGAAGGGCGTGAGGTCGCTTTTCTGGGTTTAGCGCTCGTTGGTGAAGAGGGTGCGGGTCATATAGCGTGGATTCACCATATCGCGCAAGGAGACGAAAATGGACTCGTGGATCGGGAAACGTTCCCGGTATACTGGGAAGCACAAGGAAATGTCGGCAAGGGCTTCCCTGACGATTCCTCCTCCGGCGCAACAACAAGCATGGCAGATTACCGATGGCTGAAATGCATGGGAAAATACTCATGGGTCATCGGTCATCTGAGTGAGCCGATACGGGCGACTCATTGGGAATTGAGCTTCGATTTGAAGTTGACGGATGTCGTAAAAGAAACTTGCCTGGAAATGCATTCGTTCAACGGCACGATGGCTCAAGCTATGATTCCAATAAAAATAGGTGCGATCCAAGGAAGATTTTTCTGTGGCTTCCCTTCGGATATATTTAGCGAACTATTGGGGAAAACTTTTTGGAAAACCCAGCAGGCATGGGTGGATGAGATAATGCCGGAGACTGGCAGAATATATCACATCCGAATAGAATGTTTTGGAAATGGATACTATTCTTGGTGGATAAACGATATCCCGGTAAAATTTTCTGGTATTGCAAAAAGTGGTTACAAGCTAGACTCTGGCAAATACATTCTGCCTAGCTATAGAATCCCTTATTGCAATCAGTATGTGAAGGGGGATCTTCAGGATTTCACCGATATCGGCCTTCACTTCGGGGCCTTTACTGCAGAAGAGCCTTTCGTCTGTTATTATGGAAATTTCAATCTACGTTCGCTATCGAGTGGTGCAGAAAGATAATCCTGGTTCCGATTGAAGGAACATCGCATTATCTCCCATTAAGTCCTCCAACCGGGCAGATAGGCCTTTGTCGCGTCCAGCATCTTCGCGTAGAGCCGCTCGGAGAGGAAGGCGGGAAAGGCCGTCCGGGCGGATAACGTATTCTAAAGGGCCTGTTGCCAAACGCAAAGAAACTTTACTTGTGGTGAGACAGATGCTACTCTGAGCATCGGAGGTAGTCGATGCAAGGACGAAAGAGCAGTGAGCCGAAATTGTTCTATCAGGTCAGCCTAGATCGTTTTGTTCCCCAGGATCATATCATTCGAAAGATACACGACGTTCTTGACCTAAGCTCTCTGTATACGGCGACGAAACCATACTACGCGCATGACGGGAAACCCTCCATCGATCCGATAGTTCTCTTTAAGCTCTACATCATAAGATATTTCTTTGGCATTCCCTCTGAACGAAGGATTCTGAAAGAAGTGCAAGTCAATCTGGCCTATCGCTGGTACCTTGGGTATGACCTTGATGAAGCGCTGCCCGATCACAGCATCCTCACCAAAGCGCGGCAGGGCCCGCAGGTAGCTTGTAGGTGGTGCCAGGCGAGAATTTGTCCTAAAAATGACAAAACCATACTGATTCCAGAGCGCCCATGATTGTTCTCATTGCCCCCTATCTGAAACTCAAGCAAATAGTCGATTCTCTGGCGGATCGCTATGCCGTGCCCATAAAAACCGTGGTAGGCGATCTTGGCGAGGGTCTTGCCCTCGCTCGAGAAGCCCTCTCTGAGGATGCCATCCTAGTAAGCCGTGGTGGAACAGCCAAACTTATCCGCGAGGCGTTGAGTATCGATGTCATAGAAATCGGCGTCTCCTACTTGGACCTTGTCGGCACGCTTAAACCCTATATGGGCAGGCGTAAACGCGTCGCCGTGGCGGGTTTCCGCGCCCTTATCGACTACGCCGAGAGCGTCTGCAAGGTGTTGGATATTCAGGCGGAATACCTGCCGGTGGACGACGAAGCTGAAATGCCCGACCGCATCGAGCAGGTACGGGGCATGGACGTCGCCTGCCTTGTAGGCGACATGGTCGCTGTCCGCAGCGCCAAGTATCTGGGCATACCTCTGGCCTTGATCGAGTCTGGCTCCGAGGCTGTGGCCGAGGCACTGGACAAGGCGGCTATGGTGGCCAGAAGTCTTTTCTTTCGTCGGGCCAGCGACCTGAGGCTAGGAGCCGTGCTCAATACCGTCAAGGAAGGGATCGTCGCGGCAGACCGGGCAGGGCAGATAACCCACATCAACAGTACAGCAAAGGATCTGTTAGGCAAATCAGCCTCGGTGGGCATGCTCGCCGAGACTATCTTGCCGGGCACGTACATCACCCAGGCGATGACGGAGCGCAGGGAGGTCTTCGGGCGGCTTTGGGAGCTGGAGGGACACCGCGCGGTCCTTAACGTTACCCCGATTCTCTCTCGCGACTCGGTAGAGGGTGCCGTTATCGTTCTCCAGGAAGTGGCGCAGATACAGGACATAGAAAAAAAAGTAAGGCGGCAGCTGAGCGCCGGCGAGCTGGTGGCCAAGTACCGCTTCGAGGGTATGGCCTCCAAATCCCCGGCCATGTGTGCCTGCCTAAGCGTAGCCCGGCAGTACGCCCAGAGCGCCAGCGTGATACTGATCTACGGAGAAACCGGGACGGGAAAGGAACGGCTAGCTCAGAGCATCCATAACGAGAGCGCTGTCCGGGAGGGGCCTTTTGTGGCCATCAACTGCGGAGCTCTGCCTCCAAGTCTACTGGAGAGCGAGCTCTTCGGCTACGTGGAGGGAGCATTTACCGGTGCCGGACGGGGTGGGAAGATGGGTCTTTTCGAACTAGCCCATGGCGGGACTATTTTTTTGGACGAGATTAACGAGCTGGACGTGCAGCTTCAGGGCAAGCTCTTGCGGGTGATCCAGGAGCGAGAGGTTATGCGGGTAGGCGGGGTAAAGGTAATCCCCGTGAGTTTCCGCCTTATAGCCGCATCCAACGTGCCCCTGCAGGAGGAGATGGAACGGGGAAAAATACGCCGAGACCTCTTCTACAGACTGGATGTGCTGGATATTCGGCTGCCCCCCTTGAGGGAAAGGCCCGAGGATATCGAACAGCTTTTCTCTTCCTTTACCAAGCAGTGCGCCCTCCGGGACGGTCAGGATGAGCCTCCGCCCCCGCCGGAATACTTTATCAAGGCTTTAAAAGAGTATGACTGGCCAGGGAACGTGAGGGAGTTGGAGAATATGGCAGAGAAATGGACAGTGCTACGCAGGCTTCTGGACGCCGACGCCGCGGCTAATAAGGTACTTTCCTCAATTCCAATCACGAATAAGAGGAAATTCTGTAATACTGTTTTTGATTATTCAGATTCAGTAACACCTGTCCAATATTCTGGAACCTTAGATGAAATTATTTGTCGCATTTTAAAAACGGTACTTGTAGAAGAAAGTGGTAATATATCTCGAACTGCCAAACGCCTAGGGATTAATAGGCAGACACTAAAGAATCGATTGGGTTTATAACAACGCCAGTTCAGATTTGAAGTGCAAAAGAGAAGGTGAGAAAACTCTCTCTTGGAGTCCGGGGGTTCAGTGATTTTCTAGTGTTTTGTTTTTAACAGATTGCCTCGAGTCCGTTCACGCTAATTGGATCAAGCGGTTGTCACTGAAGGGGATGGGATGAGAGCAAAGGTGACCGAGAAAGGCTTTCTTCCCGTCGTTCCACCTAAGAGGAATCGTAAAAATCACTGGGTCTATGAGAAAGAGCGTTATAAGCAAAGGAATGAAATAGAATGATGCATTCTGAGGATAAAGCGTTTTCGAAGGATATTTCCTCTTTCTGCCCAAAAACTGGAGGTGGGGGGTGAACGCCCATGCCCTAATTATGGAATAGGCTTGAATATCAATAATTCCCCTGCTTTAGAACCTGCCTGTTCTTCATATATTCTACATGCCGCGCATGGAATTTTGATAGGTTTTAGAGCGTCGAATCCTCGATGATCGACAGAACCCAGTGATCTTCTGTGCAACTTTACCCGGCAAGGAATCCAGAGACACCTCTACAGGGCCTTTTCCTGACACGCTTCGGTAGAATATTACCTGTCGTTTCATATCTGAATCAGCTTGACAAAATATGAACTGTAGTGCATATTAGTGATATGTGGGTCGTAGATGCCACCGAGGAATACATCGAATGATTCCATAAGCAAGAACCAACTGTCCAGAGTGCAGTGCTTGCCAAGGTTCTGCTCCTCGAGACCTTCGGTCCACGGTTAGGGCGTCCTCATGCCGATACCTTGAAGGGAAGCACGATCAAGAACCTCAAGGAGCTTCGAGCAAGGACGAGCGTCCATGTCCTTCGCGTTCTGTACTATTTCGACGAGCACCGTCAGGCCCTGCTTCTTATCGGAGGCGACAAGAAGGGAAAGAATGAGAAGGAGTTCTACAAGAGTTTGATTCAAATTGCCGAAGCGCTCATTGAGCAATACAGGCAATAGAGGGGGACGGTATGGCAACTGTAAAAAACGCAATCAAAGCAATGGAAGGAATGATGACCGAGGAGCAGATTCGTCGCGCCCGTGCCACTGCCGAGCGTGAAATACTTGGAATTAGGCTCGCCGAGCTCAGGGAGCGCCGTGGTGTCAAACAGGCCGAAGTCACGACATTCAGCCAGACCGCCATTTCCAAACTTGAGAAGCGGAAAGATATGAAAGTATCCACCCTTGTGGAATACCTAGAGGGAATTGGTATGGGGTTGGAACTCCGAGTTTACCCCAAGGACTCCAAGGGGAAGACTCAAGGCGAAATTTTACTCAAGGTATGATAAAAAGGTCCTGCCGCACAGTATGCTGGGCGCTTCGGTCAAGACCAAAACTCGATGTAGAATAAGGTGGTTATTTACGCAGCCTTTTCTCCAGTCTTGAACGATTCATACCGCTCATCCGGCGTTTCGTAGTCCAGATTTTGGTGATTGAACCTTATCCGATTTAGTGGAGACTGAGTTAAGCCTCTCCGAAAATAAGAGGAGGAGAGGATATGGGAAACGCAAAAAGAACCTACACCGAAGAGTTCAAACG